>Ga0302252_1000216_pt1 | contig 64097 bp, 52 predicted proteins | sample AAG_RA_Leu_MG_FD_193511 | JGI IMG/M metagenome (GOLD analysis project Ga0302252, IMG submission 193511) | Enriched activated sludge microbial communities from anaerobic digester in WTTP, New Holstein, Wisconsin, United States - AAG_RA_Leu | ecosystem: Engineered > Bioreactor > Anaerobic >... | reverse complement strand
CGTTCATACAGCGGCTGCGGTTTCCCTGCAAGCCACCACGGCAGCCACTCGGGCTGCGGCGCCCCTTCATACAGCGGCTGCGGTTTCCCTGCAAGCCACCACGGCAGCCACTCAGGCTGCAGCGCCCCTTCATACAGCGGCTGCGGTTTCCCTGCAAGCCACCACGGCAGCCACTCGGGCTGCGGCGCCCCTTCATACAGCGGCTGCGGTTTCCCTGCAAGCCACCACGGCAGCCACTCAGGCTGCGGCGCCCCTTCATACAGCGGCTGCGGTTTCCCTGCAAGCCACCACGGCAGCCACTCAGGCTGCGGCGCTCCTTCATACAACGGCTGCGGTTTCCCTGCAAGCCACCATCACGGGAGTCACTCGGGCTGCGGATGGTATATCCCAAATCATAGCTACAGCGGGTGCTGACACATACAATGAGTGATACACTTGGAACATTGGACTTTCAGGAGTTCCCTCTTCCAGACGGGGGAATTCTCTATTTTTTTCCTGAGGGGCCTGCTCTTCTGGAGTCAGATGAGATAGTAAGGCTTATCCTCCAGGGTGAGAGGGACAACCGGGGTGCAGAATCCCTCACACAGGAGCTGTCGTCTCAGTTCCCTGAAGAATATGTGAGATCCAGCATTGAAACCTTGCATCAGCTCTCTGATAAGGGCATCATCGGACCCATGAAGGAAGAGGAGCGCAAGCGGCACGGCATCCTGCCTCCCCTGATCCGCATCATAGTATCCAACACAAGCGCCTGCAACCTTGCCTGCCGATACTGCTATAACAGATTTGAAGAGACGAGGGACTCCTTTGAGGCCCGCCCGGCCCTTTCGGAAGAGCAAATCCGGGAAGCCCTCGTCACGCTCGGGAAGCTCTCAGGCAAGGCAAGGGATCTCGAAATCCTCTTCATAGGAGGCGAGCCTCTCCTTCGCTTTGATCTCATAAAACACGCAGCGGCAGCGCGAGCGGCAATCCCGGAGCTGGCGGGAAAAAACGTGAGGCTCTTTCTGATCACCAACGGCACGCTTCTTGACAGGGATATCATGGATTTCTGCTCATCTCACAACATACACGTTAAGCTCAGTATCGACGGAAACAGAGAGCTTCATGATTTGAACAGGAGCTTCCCTGATGGAAGAGGGACATACGGCGAGGTATTTTCGAAGCTTCCGGATTACTTCTATCGTTACAGCCATCCATCGAAGGCCGTTACGGCAACTGTAGACAGCTACAGTGACGATCTTGTTCCGACAGTGGAGCACCTGGTATCCCTGGGATTCATGCAGGTAGAGCTTACCGAGCTATACGGGTGCAGCGAAGACATCTCCATTTCGCCCGGCGCTCCTGCAGCAGCAGGGAAGGTTCCCGGCATTTCTACTCCAGACGGATCGGAAAGCGAATCCGCCCTGAAGTCCCTCACAGATGAAGAGAAGGAGCGGCTGGAGAAGAACTACTCCGCGCTGACGCGGCTTCTGTACCTCAAGATAAGGAGCCGGCAGTATCTCCATCTGATACCTTTCTATGATCCGCTGTTTTTTCTCCACAGCAGATTCAAGAAGGTCTATCCCTGCAGGACTGGCTTTGATTCAGCGGCTCTTTTCGCAGACGGAGCTTTTTATCCCTGTCACCATTACATGGGCGACGCTGCGTTTTCGATGGGAGACCTCGGGACCGGCCTTTCTCATGAAAAGCTCTCCTCTCTGAGGAGGCCTGTCTACGAGCGCGAGCAATGCAGGGAGTGCTGGGGCAGGTTCCTCTGCGGCGGAGAGTGCTACCATCGCGCAATGGTGGAGGGAGATGATATGTACGGACGTCATGAACGGAGCTGCCATCGAAAAAAGCTCCTCTTCAGGGAAGTCATATACCTCTACCACCGTTTGAAAGAAGAGGACCCAGGGGCGCTCGACTGGTATTTCTCAGTGAATCTCTATCCGTAGAGGAATATGAGAGCCTGGAGAGAGAGCCTCTTCCTGCGGCGGCTGAGATGACGATGGCAGGTTATCAGGTGCCTGCCCGAGTCTGAATAAAAGTTGAAATAATTAAACCAGGAGCTTCCGAAAAGCCTCTCCGATGGCCTCGCTCAGAAAAGCTGCTGAGGCTTGAGGCCGGCAGCGGCGTCCGGAGATCCGCATGTCTGTCAACTGATGCTCTGCTCCCTTCCCCACTGCAGTATTCGCTTTATCCGCTCGTCAGTCTCCTTCCTCATCTTGAGTGTTCTGGCCTCGACAGACGCGTAGCGCTCAGGGTTTTTCCTGAGCCGATCCAGTTCCTGCTTCTCGCGGGAAAGCGCAGTATTTATGCGCCTGTCTACCTCATCCCTCAGTGAGTCGTCTATCCTGCTATAGTCAAATGTTCTTTCATATTCATCAGGCATACCGGTCTCCTTCCTGCCTGTGGCTTGCCGCAAGCCGCCAAATTCATGCTCTGCCACTCAGACTGGCAGATCTCTTCATCGTCACTTCCAATTGTAGGGAATCTCAGGATCACCTATCTGCTTCTTCCTGCTTTCCTCAGGAGGGCAGACATGGGTCGCGCAGTTCGCCAGGATGGCCGTCTCTGTTCCCACTGCCTGGAAGCTGTACCATATTCCTGGCGGCACGACGACCAGTTGATAGTTCTCCGGCCCTATGCAGTGCTCTTCTACAGAGCCTTTCGAAGGGCTGTCTTCTCTCGGATCATAAAGCACGAGCTTCATGAGCCCGTGGATCACCGACAGGTTGACTGTCTTTTCCGTATGGAGGTGCCAGCCTTTGATTATGCCCGGGTACGCCGATGAGAAATATATCTCCCCGAACTGCCTGAAGTGGGGATCGTCAACCCGGAGCATGCGCATGAGCCTGCCCCTGCTGTCTTGAGACAGCTTCAGCGGAATGACGTCAACTCCATGCATATTAATCACCACCTTCCCACGGTTCCTTCATGTTTTTTTTCATCCATACATCGCAGGAATCGTTCATCGCATGCCTGCACCTGAAGAGGAAACAGACCCTTCATGAATGCTACTTCCCAGACCTGTCTCTGGCTTCCTTTGCATTCCTTTTCATCAGTCTTGCCAGCGCATTGAACCAGTTGTAGCCTCCAGTGCGAAGCTGCTTGACGAGAACGACTGCTGTCATGAAGAGGTATATGTATGAGAACATGTGCCTCGATTCCGGAGTATTGAAGAAGAGCTGGGCCGAAAACAGCCCGAAGAGAATCGCCGCCTCGAAGAGGGTGACTTTCCTGTCCAGCAGCATCGAGATGGCGAGCGCTGACTGGGCGGATGTCAGAAAGACTTCCTCCACCTGCCTCGGATCGAGATTGAGAGGATGGATTCTGCCTGATGAGATGCAGAAGACTATCGGGAGCAGCCCGACCAGCAGAGTCCACTGATTGACTTTTGATGAGACGAGGGTGCCGAGGCTCGTTCCGGGATTGCCTTTCAAAGCGAAGATGGCCGCCACTATGAACTCAGGCGATTCAGAGGCCAGCGGGGCGAGCCACTGCACGAGCAGGAACTCTTCGATCCCGTAGGTTTTTCCTATGTGAATCAGGCCTTCGGCAAAAGGCTCGGCGGAAAGATATATGGCCAGCGCCGAATAGAGGAATATCGACACGGTGATCAGCCTTCTCATTGCCCTGGGAGCCATGGCGATGGTGGCAGGTGGCCCTTCCAGTTCAGGCTCTTCCACCTTCTGCTTCATGGCCATGTAGATGTAGGCTATGAAGAACGAGAACAGGATTATCCCGTCTATCGATGTTATGGTGCGCTTCCACGGTATGATGAATGAGTAGAGGGTCGACAGCATCAGAACGATGAGAGCCGAGATATACGATGATTCTATGCGTACAAAATTCTTTTTCGTCTTCCACCAGTACAGGATGACCACCAGCGCCCACGCCACGCCGATGATGAGCCTGTTTGAGCCTGTCATGTTGGCCACGGCGTAGTGGGCATATGTCGGATCCTTGCCGGCTTTCCAGGCAAAGACCATATCGACTGCATACTCGGGAAGAACGGCTATCAGGGCAAGCACGGCAATCGCCAGAGAAGGCGAGATGTCCAGCTGTGCCACCTCGGCGGCCCATGAGAGAAGGAATGCAGCGGCAAAGATCGAAAGACCGGAGAGCACGGTGGCCTGGACAGGGTCCAGGTGAAAGCCGGCAATCCGGAGCAGTATCCAGGGCAGCGGCACCAGGGGGAGCGCAATGATTGCAATCCATCTTCTCATGTTGTTTGTCTCCGGCGACATTTGCTGTCGAATCGGGAGATTGTATTTATCATAAGCCGCATCTATTCCTGCTTCATCACATTGAAAAGCGATGGATGATTTAATATAATTAGAATCAGGGAGTGTCACAGGGGGGATGGGAATGAGAAACAAAAGCAGAGGATTTAATCTCATAGAGCTCCTGATAGCCATATCGGTGGTCGGACTGATACTGATAATAGCAATACCGCAGTATTCAAAGTACAATCAGAGGCTGATGCTGAAAAAGGATGCCGCGCGCTTTGAGGCCTTCATAAGGGAGATGAGGCAGGAGGCGCTGAAAAGAGGATGCACGATAACGATAAACTGCAAGGCCCAGGGAGACATTACTTATGTGACGGCGGAGAGCAACCCTGCCGGTGTTTCGAGAAGGTTTGATTTTCAGAGCAACTCGAAAGTCTCGATGAACAAAAACAACTTTTTCATACAGCAGAACGGAACGTTCGCCGCGACTCAGAGCGAGAGCCTCAATCTTACTCTCAAGCCCGTCGATGTCAGTATCACGATCTGCAATGACTCCGGAAGCAAGCCGAAAACCATTCAGATATACGGCCAGATGGGAAGAATAGTCGGTTCTGAAGAGGGCTCCGGGAATTCCTCTGAAAAGCCCTGAGCCTGTTCGCCCCGAGTCTGTGAAATCGAATACTGACGCTCAGCAGTGAACAGATGCCTGAAAGGTCTGACGGCTCCAATGGAAGAAGTTTTCATTGAAATGATGTCTGTCCGATCGGGAGCCAGCCTTGCAGAAAAGAATTCTCCCCAAGCCTGTCAAGCCTCTGTTCATTCTGCTGATTACCCTGCTCCTCTGCACTCTCGGTTTGACGGCATCTGTCGATAATCTCTGGTATGACTTTCTCGTGCAGTACTATGCTCCTGTGAGGCCTGTATCAGACAGGGCCGTCGAGGTTTATATCAGGGACGAGACTGCAGGGGCGATGAATATCAAAGGCCTCATTCCACCGCCAGTCTACGCCAGGTTCATCCGGAAATGCCGCGACCTCGGCGCCAGAGTGATCGTAATGAATCTGTTCTTTTCTCCTTCAAGCACCGTGTCTTATTACAGCGGGCTGCTTGATTCTGCCGGTGAGGCTGGAAATGTCGTCTTCCGGACAGGGAAGAAAAAAGAGAGGGGAGCCGATGTAATTGTGGAGCCCTTCGGTCTGCAGGAAAGAAGCAGCAGTATCAGGCTTGCCCACGGAGAGATGCTGTCGCAGGGAGGTTTGTGCAGGGCAATCAATCCCACCCTCATCTCCAATGGCAGGAAGTATACGGCTCTTGCTTACAGCGCTTTCGATCTCTATAACGGAAATAATGCAGAGAGTCTCAAAGCCGGGAGCCCGGAGTATATCTGCTACGTCGGAGACTCATCCGGCAGCGGACATGAAGAGATGAGCGGCCTCGAGCCTGACGGGAGGGAGAGGCATTTTCTCGAAGACTGGCTCGAGAAAGAGTTTCCGAAAGACCACTTGAAGGACAGGGCGGTTTTTCTTGGATATCTCTCCGAATCGGAGCACGATTTCTTTTTCACACCTCTCGGGCTGATGTCGGGGACGGCACTGCATGCCATGATATTTCAGAACCTTCTCGAGGGAAGGCATCTCGAGGGGATTTCCCCGCTTTTCACCATCTTTCTGACAGTGCTCTTTTCATGCCTTTCTCTTGTCAATACGTCCCGCTTCAGGGCCTTCGATCTCTTCGGAGTCTTTTTCTTTCTCTCTTTCCTTCTGCTGGCTGCGAGCACGGTAATGTTCATGAGCTCCCTTGTATTCCTCCCGGCCACCTCTTTTGTATCGCTGTCGTGCTCCTATATTCTTCTGCTGCTCGCCAAGCACAGGGAGTCTGCAGAAAAGCTCAGAGCGAGCCTGAGAGAGTTCGAAAAGATGATGGAAGAGCTGAAAGGCGACTGTGACGAGGAGCTGCGCGTCAGGCGGATACTCAATATGGCGATATCAAGTGCCGGTGCCACCGTTGGATGGATAATGATGGGCGATGAGCACGGCGCTCCTTCAATAATCGCATCTACTTTCGACAGGCTGGATGCAGAGCCTGAAATGCTGGAAGGAAGCCTGACCTGGAGGGCTGCCGCATCAGGAGTCCCTTCAGTCCTTAGAGTCAAGAGAGGAGGAGTTGGGTCTGCAGTCTTTGAGGAGAGACAGAGACTGTCGGCGTTGATATGTATTCCTATGAAGATAGGACAGAAATCGACGGCCGCCCTCGCGGTGGCGAGGACAGAGGGCCCTCCCTTCGACATGCGGGATCTCAGGAGCTTTACGTATCTTGGCGCATTTCTGCAGATCTACATTGAAAACAGGTGGCTCAATGAAAAGATACAGAAGCTTTTTATCGAGGCGATTACCTCGCTCGCCCAGGCCATAGATGCGAGAGATCCCTATACATATGGCCATTCCGTCAGGGTAGCGGAGCTGGGATGCGCCATCGCCAGAGAGATTCACCTTTCACCTGATCATATGAAAAGCTTTGAAATTGCCTGCCTCCTGCACGATATAGGCAAAATAGGAGTGTCTGAAGAGATCCTTCACAAGCCTGGCAAATTGAGCGACGAGGAGTTCGCAACGATGAAAAAGCATCCAGGCATCGGAGAGGACATTCTGAAGCCGCTCGGAGAGATGTTCGACATCATCCCTGCGGTCAGATCGCATCATGAGAAGCTTGACGGGAAGGGATATCCCAGAGGGCTCAGCGCGGAGGAGATTCCCCTTGAGGCAAGGATCCTTGCCGTTGCCGATGTGTATGATGCTCTTTCTTCCGATCGCCCATACAGGAAGGCGCTTTCCCGGGAAGAGAGCCTCACTATGATGAAGAGCCAGTTCAATGGGCACCTGGACGAGAGATTTATCGCAATTCTCGAGAGCTGCCTCGATAAGGAGGGCGGATTGTGAGAGCCTGGCTGGATAGATCGGAGATTCAGATGGCTATGAGACTCGTTCTCCTGGTGCTCATTGCCGTTCTGCTCTACCTTCTGAGGGTCGCCGCCCCTGTCGACTCGCTGTGGCTCGATTTCATGTTCAGATCCTTTTCAGAGGAGAAGGCTGCGTTTCCTGAAGCCGCTCTGGTTCTTATGTCTGACAGCACGAGCCGGGCCCTTGGGGTGGAGCGTCCCATCCCCAGGAGGTTTTACGCCAGATACATCGAGAAAGTTCACAGTCTCGGCGCGTCAGCGCAGATAATCGATCTGTATCTGAAGCCGCTTGCAGATTCGTCAGCCGACAGGGAGATCATCAGCGCATCGTTCAGATGCAGGCCGGTTGTATTCACCGCCTCTCTCGACGATCCCCTCACAAACGTCCCTTCACTCAGCGGATTCGATGATATGGCTGAAAACGAGCTCTACCGCGTTGTTCTCCCGTTTGACGGGAAATATGGAGCAGACAGGCTGTATTCAGGGATCCCTGCCCTCAGAAAGGATAAATTCCTTAACAGGGGAACGATTGTTGGGCTTAGAGGCTGGTACAGCGACGGCAGAGTCTGCTGGCTTCCCACTCCCGCTCTGGCATTTGCCCTTGCCACGGGAAAAAATGTGGAGGCTGTCGAGTCGATGCAGTCAGGCGATCACGCGCCGCCCTTTCTCAGCACAGCCGGAGCGCTCAGGGTTGGAGGGCGTCTGTTCTATTGCGTGGACGGCAGGCAGCCCTGCCTGCCCTTGAACTTCTTCCGGTTCAGGAAGGGGTGCGGCTTCAGAGTATACAGATTTGAGGATATCCTGCAGAAGGAATACCCTGAAGGCTTTTTCAGGGGCTGCCATGTCTTTCTGGGAAACGAAGTTGCTGGCCACGACTACCACGAAACGCCTGTGGGAGAGATGCTCGGGCCTGCCATTCTCGCCACGGCCCTGGAAAACTTTCTGCACGACAGGTTCATATACCCCCTCAATCCGGCATTGATTGTCGTTCTCATCATATTCACAGGAGCCGGCGCAGGGACTGTTTTCTTTCGGCTCAGCCCGCAGAAGGGACTCCCTCTTCTTATTGCATCCTTCATCGCGGTTTTGGGCCTGTCTGTTCTGTTATTCAATGGCGGAATGATTCTGGAGATAAGCCCGTTCCTCTTCACGCTGGCGGCCTCATATCTCTCCCTCTCCCTCAGGAAGAGCATGGAGGCTGAAGATGAGCTTCTCCGCCACCAGAGGCTTTTCGAGGGAATGCTGATAACGAAGGAGGGAACGGTTGAAAAGAGGGAGCTTCTCAAATCGCTGCTTGCGCTTGTATGCAACAGGTTCGGATGCGCTCCGGGATGGATTCTGGGGCTCAGGGAGGATGGGATCACTCTCGAAGCGGAAGTGGCCTGCACGCCATTGAAGGATAGAAGTGAGCTCGCAGGAGGGTTATGCGGGCAGTCTCTGGAAAGTGGCGGATATGAGCTGTGCAGCGGATTCCAGGGAAGGGGCAGGCAATCGCCTTTTGAGCGCAGGCAGCGTTTTCACCAGCTTCTGTGCATACCGCTCACTGTCAAGGATGAGAAGAAGGGAGTCCTGGCACTCGGGAAGAGGTTCCCTGCCTCCTTTACGCTTCAGGAGATAAGGCAGCTTCTCGCGACAGGAACAATCATCTCATTCATAATGGACAACATCGACCTCTCGAGGAGGGCACAGGAGCTTTTTCTCGAGACGATAAGCTCGCTGGCGCGCGCAATGGAGGCGCGCGATCCTTACACTTACGGGCATTCGGCAAGGGTGACAGATTTCTGCAGGGAGATCTCGCTGAGGGGAGGGCTTTCAGATGACGAGATGAGAAAGATCGAGATAGCCGCACTTCTTCACGACGTGGGAAAGATCGGAGTTCCCGAGAAAGTCCTCAACAAGCCCGGAAAGCTTACCGAAGAGGAGTTTGACATCATGAAAAAGCATCCTGAGACTGCAGCCAGGATCCTGAGCCCGATAGATGAGCTTTATTCAATCATTCCGTATATCAGGGGGCATCACGAGAAGCTGAACGGAAAGGGCTATCCGGATGCCCTGAAGGGCGAAGAGATCCCTGTGGGGGCAAGGATCATTGCCGTTGCGGATGTATACGACGCTCTGACTTCCGAGCGGCCTTATCGCAGGCAGTCCACTCCCGAGGAGGCAATTGCGATGATGGAAAAGCATTTTTCAGGTGAGCTCGACTTCACTTACCTGGAGCACCTGAAAGCCTATCTGAAAAATAGTGACAGACTCTTTTATTAACAATTGGGGGGCGCTCACATCGTGTGAACTGTGGAAGGGCTTTCTGCGGCATGAAGGGAGACCGCTCTCTTTGTGTAAAATACTGACAGATTCGAATGCGGCATTTCCGGGCAGCTTTGACAGTCAAGTCTCGGAGCCCGGGCCTCAACCGGGCAATTGTTAACAAAATGTAAATAATAGTAAGCTGTCCGCATTTTTGGGAGGGTGAGTGATGGATTTCATGGAGGTTGTCAAGGCTCGGCAGAGCGACCGGGCTTTCGATCCTGAAAGACCGGTGGAAAAAGAGAAACTGGAGCGCATACTCGAGGCAGGGAGGCTGGCGCCGTCTGCCTGCAACTCGCAGCCCTGGCATTTCATCGTGGTGGATGAGCCTGAACTGAAGAACAGGGTGGCTGAGTGCACGGCGAGCAGGGCGCTGAATATGAATCATTTCACAAGGCAGGCGCCGGTCCACATATTGATTGTCGAGGAGAGGGCGAACATTACAGCTGCGATAGGCGGCCTCGTGAAGAGGAAAGAATTTCCGCAGATTGACATTGGCATTGCCGCGGCTCACATGTGCCTGGCGGCACAGGCGGAGGGCCTGGGAAGCTGCATGATCGGATGGTTCGACGAAAAAAAGATCCGGTCCCTGCTGTCGATCCCGTCGTCCAGGAGGGTGAGGCTCGATATAGTGCTGGGATACTCGATTGATCCTCTGCGGGAAAAGAGGCGAAAGGAATCGGCTGATGTGATCTCATACAACAGGTACGGACTCAGAAGGAAATGATGCTATGAGGAATGGTCTTCGGGCCCGGGCCGTGATGACACAGCCCGGCTGGCCGCAGCGGCTCATGCTGACACGGTTCTGCAGCCGTCATCTGCTCGTGCCTATCCCGGATGGATTTTCCGGCAAGTTTTTTCGCTCCCGGAGACCACTTCTGAGATGTCGGACCCGTTTCATCTTCAGCGTGAATTCTATTGTCCCGGAGGTGATCCTGTTATTTCTGCCGTATTTTCTGTGATATCAAAACGGAGGAGGATTTTGACATTGATTTCAAGATATCTTATCCTGATTGTCCTTTTCTGCTGCACAGCGCTTCAGTCTGTGTCTGGCGCTGATGCAGCTCCGGTATACGATGCAAACGGCATGAAGTTCAGCTATCCTGCGGGCGCAGTCATCGAAGATCAGGTCTCCACGGCCGCCTACAACGCCGTGAGCTGCAGAACCGGCGATGGAGCGTATATAACCATCTACGCCTTCAACGACAGGACTTCTGTCGACGACGCGCTGAAGCAGAGCCGGGAAAGGCTTGTAAAAGTGTTTGCCTCGATGAAGGCGAGCGGAATCAAGTTCACAAATCTCAATGAGCCGATAGTGTCGACGCCTGCAAAGGGATTTCTGATGAGCTTCAGGCTTAGAGGCGTGAGCTTCGAGAACATCACCCTGTCTGCGAAATATCCGGATAAGGTGATATGTGTCACCAGGCAGTATGTCGCAGGCAACAGGGCCGCTGCAGATTCGTTCTTCCAGCAGATCCTTTCGACGCTCTGCATCCAGTGACAATCGCGGCTCTCACCTGGCGTAATTTTAACTTACTCTGCCGAGTGAGGTATTTGTTCTTAGACAGCTCGAGCCGGCAGGGTAGTGATTCCGGCAATCTGCCCTTCGCTGTTTTCATAATGCCGGCAATATGTTATAATTTCACACATGAAGGTCTCTGAGATCGGTGAATTTGATCTGATAGAGCGTCTCGCCGGGATCGTCCAGTTCAGGCGGGGAGATACAGGCGACGCGTGGGATCACCTGCTGCTGGGCATTGGCGATGATGCAGCTGTGTGGGATTGCGAAGCTTCCCCTCACATCGTCACAGTCGATGCATCAGTCGAGGGAGTGCATTTCAGTCTTGACATCACTTCCTGGAGGGATCTCGGCTGGAAAGTGCTGGCAGTGAGTCTCAGCGACATTGCGGCCATGGGCGGCTCTCCGCGCTATGCCCTGATATCCATTGCGCTCCCTGGAGCCTCTGAAGTCGATGACGTGGCCGATCTGTATCGCGGCATGGACGACATCTCCAGGCAGTTCGGCGTGGCTGTGGTCGGCGGCAACATAACAGACTCTCCTGTCCTTATGATCGATACTGTAGTGATTGGAGCGGCCGGCGGGAATGGCGTGCTTTCACGCTCTTCGGCACAGGATGGAGACGTCATCGCGGTGACAAACACTCTGGGAGGCGCCGCCGCGGGATATCACATGCTCACCAGCGGCATTGAGCTGAGGCCTGAGACTGCAAAACTGCTAAGGGAAGCTTTTCTCCGCCCTGTCCCGAGAATAGCGGAGGGAATCTTTCTCGCCGCCCAGGGAGTCAAGGCTGCAATAGACCTGAGCGACGGACTGCTCTCTGATCTGAAGCACATATGCGTGAAGAGCGGCGTGGCCGCGAGAGTCAACGTAGACCTTCTGCCTGTCAACAAGGCTGTGATGGACAGCCTGGGCGGGAAGGCCCGCGATGTTGCCCTGTCAGGCGGTGAGGACTATGAGCTGCTTTTCACGGCAAGGCCTGAGCTATTCGAGCAGATCAAACGGGATGCAGGATTCCCTGTGACTGAGATTGGCGCGATCATCAAGAGCAATAAGCCTGCCATAGCTCTCGTGGACAGCAGCGGCGCGCCTTACGGCGCAAAAAAGGCTGGCTGGGAGCATTACAGTGCCGTCGCCTCGGCTCCATGCACGGAACAGAGCCTCTGAGCCTCTTTCAATCTCCTGAATTGTCATTTTTCCCTGCTGAAAGAGCAGGCTGGGATGAACTGCTGCCTTGTGCGCCGCAAAATTATTACGTCGCGACCTTGCCCTGCTGATGCGTTTTGTCGCGCCTCAGAATCATCATCTTTAATGCGGAGCCCGATGAATGCATCTGATGGCGCAGCTGTGAGCATATCCGCTGCTGGCGCCGAATGGCGCCGGTCTGGTATAATACAGGTGCGGAGAGATCTGCGGCTGTTCATGGGGGGGAATATGAAAAGACTTTTTTCATTCACGCTTCTGTTTCTTCTGTTCCTCACATCCGCTTCATATTCTGAATCGTTCAACGGACGAGTGATAATGGTCAAGGATGGCGCCAATATTTTCGTCAAAAGCGGAGAGAACACATATCCCGTCAAGCTCTACGGCATTGAGTGCCCTGAGCCCGGGCAGGATTATGGAGAGCAGTCGAGGCAGTTCGCCGAAGATCTGCTGAATGGGAAAGATGTATGGGTGGACGTGATTCGTATGGATCACAGAAAGCGCCACGTTTCCAAGGTTGTGGTAGACGGCAGGGACGCGTCTGTTGAAATCGCCGGGGCAGGGCTTGCCTGGTATGACTCGAGGGCGTACAGCGCCCCGACCGTTGCCGGCGCTCAGGTGGAAGCGCAGGCGAAGAAAGCGGGCATATGGTCCCAGCCAAATCCCCTATCGCCGTGGGATTACCGGTACAGAAAGAGCGGGATCAATCCGGTGATGTCGAAGGAGATAGGCAACATCCCTGCCGGCTCGTTCAACGAAGGGCTTGTCACGGCTAGCTGGCCGAGCAGCAGAGCCCAGTACCTCTGCACAGGCTCCTGGAGATACTATTACCGGCCGGGCAACCGCTCATCACCGGGCCGCGTGTCGCCTCCATCGAGCTCTGGCGGCCCTTTCACGAATAACATAATCAACAGGAATCCGTTCACGAATAACATCATCAACAACAGATCGTTCTGACCTGGATGTCTCATCCCGCGATACGCCTCTTCGCCCTCCCAGCCTGCCCTTTCCCGCTGTCTCTTTGAGCCTGAAGTGTCCTCTCCAGGCGCGCATCTTTTTCCCTGCAGACTGCATTTCCCGGGCTTGAGCGTATTCCAGACCGACGCCTTCACAGGCATCAGAGTTTTGTGCGCTTCGTCCGGCAGATTATTCCGCGCCCATCTCTTTCAGCGCCTGCTCAGACGCTTTCAGAAGTGCGTTGGCTGAGATTGGCGCCCCTACAGCGCTCTTCATCCAGAGATCGGGCGTGACCTTCCCTATTGCGATCATCCTCTCCATCTCGGAAGCCAGGCCCTTTTCGCCGATCTTCTGCTCGATCTGGAACTGGATGATCCTGCCGAGGGAATGCTGAAGCACGTAGAGGTCTGCAGTTATAAGGTTAGAGTATACAGCGAGAAGCGTCGAGTCCTTCTCCCCGATGACTGGCGCGAAGTAAGCGTTCCAGACCTCTTTCGAGATCGCGAGCGTAGCATTGCGGATCTCTTCAGATGAAGCCTTCGGATGGGCGTACATCCAGCGCCAGAGCTTCAATGCCACAAGCGATGCCCCTGATCTTTCGTATGAGCTCCAGAGCGCGTTCAGTATCTCAGAGCTTTTTGTGGATGGATCCTTTGTATCGAGCCCGAGGCCCTTCAGGTCTCTTGTTATGAAGACCAGCGCGAAGGCTTCGGTGAACGCCTGGTCAGGCACGCCTCTCATCACCGAGTAACCTTTCGATTCGTTGGCCATTACCTGCATTACGCACTGCCCGAGCAGATACAGCGCCCTCCTGTAGTCCTTGTAGTTCAGGCCCTTTTTGTCTATGTGGATGCGCATGTGCGCCCTGGCTTTCGGCAGCGAAGCCGCCACAGCTTCTCCTGCTCCTCTCGAAGGCTCAACGACTATTTTGCTGCTTATGGCGCGCGCTCTCTCGGCCGGGAATCCAAGCCTGGTCAGTATTTCAGGCAGGTTTTTGTTCATGGCGTCGACGTTTCCAAAGTGCTTTGCGACGATCTCGTTCATCTTGTCATCGGGCAGCGCATTTGGGGAATGAAAGCCTCCGTACCATATGTCGAAAGGCTTGAGAGGTCTTCCGATCCTCTTCGATATCAGCTTCGCTGTCTTTTTCACCGCAGGCGAGGTCAGCACTGCGATGAACTGAGCCTCGACATCCTTCTCGGGTATCTCCAGATCGAGGCTGAAGGCCCGGGACAGGATTGTGGGATGCTCGGGAAAATACTGGTCGACTGCCCTGGTGGCCTCAAATATCTTTTTGTAATAAACATATCTTGCGAGGTCGCTCTTCGCAGGGGAGGTCTCCCTGCCGCCGGCGAAGACTTTGTTATGGAATGGCTCCCAGTCGACTTCCGAGCAGTTGATCACACCCTTCGGGATCTCTGATGAGTTGTAGCATTCGAGCACTTTTGCGAGAAGCTCCTGTTTTTTCAGGCCGTCTTTCTGCTGATAGAGATCCCTGATCGAGTCTCTGAGTCCCCAGTGAGCGGAGAGGCGATGCCCTTCAGGGAACGGGTGCTTTCCATCAGCCGTCACGATGTTGTTCATCATGATGTAAAAGCTGTTGAAGAAGCCGTCGGCCTCCGTATATGCCATTGTCGCCTGCTGGAATGCCTGCGCCGAGATGTGGAAGTTGAACATCTCGGCGAGCCTCTCCCTGGCCCATTCTTCCTTCGTCCATTTTTCGCCGAGGGTAATCTTCTCTTCCAGCGTGCAGATCGGGTAGTTCAGCAGCATCGCGAACGCCACCTTTGACTGGAATAGATCGTCTGTTATATGCGCCCACGGCGCGACTGTCGAAAAGAGATAGTCGACAGGCATTATCGGCCCGTTGTCGACCTGCAGCGGCTCATTGATGTGGAGATACATCTCCTGAAAGAGCCCGTTCAGGCACTCGAAGTCGTTGTCCGCGCGCTTCAGATACTCGCTGGCGTCTTTTTCGGACATGAACTGATCGCGGCAGAACCTTGTGAATATCTCGCTGCTGCCGTCCTCTTCGAGCCACTTGTTTGCCACCTGCTGCACACCCTTGCGGATGCGCTGCGCTTCCTTCTCGCCCCTGTCCTTTATCAGCGCCGCAACCGTGCTGTCTATCGTGCCCTGCGATATTACTGGGCCCTCTTCTCTGGCGGAAACCGGGAGGGGTGCGGAAAATGTGAGGAAAAGAATGACTGCTGCCAAGATGCACGGGATGATACTCCTGTGACTGGTCATGGTGTTCTCTCCTTTCAAAGGTGGAATGTGCCTGACTTCTGTCGGCTGTATCTTTATAATTAATTGTTAATTATCGAAGGGCCTTTCTCCTTTATCCGCCTGTGATTTCAGAGAATTGTGATATGTCCAGAACCGGTAGAAAGCTTCATCATATTTAATGCCAATGCCCTTGAATTAGTATAGAACTATTGTCAAGAAATAATACAGGACTCGGAGTGTAAAATGGGGGAGATGGAGAGAATGGTGAGATGGGGAGGTATTCAGAGTATTCCTCTATCCTGCTTTGCTCTCCCTCTCTCCTCCATCCCCACCTCTCCTCACTTACAACATGATTCTTTATTCAGTGTCATTGTATTTAAAGCTGTTGCAGAGGCTTTGTGTCTTCCGGCATAAGGCTTTTTAGGAGGTATTCTGCAACGGCTCAAAGAATCTGTCTCATACGTATACTCGGTTCGATGAAAACAAACACAATGAGGCAGGACTCCATGGCTTCGGTTTCGCTGAAAAAGCTGCTTTCAAGAAACAACACCTCTGCATTGGTCGAAAAGATTGTTGAGGCAATGCAGTCAAGGATCACTCTGTCTGATCCTGACGACAGCGCCGTTCTAGGTGAACAGGCCAGCGATCTGGACGCCAGGATCCCTATTGTTGTTGAGAATGAAACGATTGGCTGGGCGGCCGGGGGCAGGGGGGCAGCCCGGATAGCCGAACTGTTGAGCTATATTGCGCAGAGAGAGCTTGAAATCAAGTCGATGGGCAGGGAAACGCTCGAGAAATACAAGGAGATAACCCTTCTCTACAACTTTGCGGAAAGGATCTCTGCGCGCCACACTCCGGAGCAGATCGCCGAATATGCGAAGGGAGAGCTGGCGAAGATAGTGAAGGCAGACACGGTGTATGTCGCTCTTGTGGATGAGCAGACATGCTCGCTGAATATGCTCGGCAGCTCGGGCATCATGGATATCCCGGCAGTGGCGGCGAGATCGGAGCACGGGATCGTCTGCGACATCCTGAAGAAGGGGAGCGCCGAGATAGTCAACGATGTCCCCTCTGACCCCCGCTTTGCGCCAGGTGACAATGCGGTCAGCTCAATGGTCTGCGCGCCTCTTAAGGCGCAGGACAATGTGATCGGCGTCGTCGTCGCCTGCTCTTCAACGCCACAGTCCTACTCGTCAGGAGATCTGAAGCTTTTCACGGCGATTGCCTCGCAGAGCGCCATCGCCATCGAAAATGCGAACTATATAACAGAGCTGGTCAAGGTGACGGCGATCCGGGAGAGATGGGAGAGCGAGCTGAAAGTGGCGCAGAACATCCAGATGAGCATGATCCCGAGGAATTTTCCCGCCTTCCCTGACAGGCCCGAGTTTTCCATCCACGCCTTCATGAAGCCTGCACAGCAGGTTGGAGGCGATCTGTACGATTTCTTCATGCTCGATGAGCAGCATCTCTTTTTTACGATCGGCGACGTATCCGGCAAGGGAGTTCCTGCGGCGCTTACGATGGCCAATTTTGTAACGCTCATCAAAGTTCTGGCCGCCGAGGAGAGGCAGCCGGACAACCTTCTGCTGAGGCTGAACAGGGAGTTCTCGAGGATCAACGACTACATGATGTTTGTTACGATCTTCTGCGGCGTGCTCGATATAAAGTCCGGCGAGGTCGAATATGCGAACGGAGGGCACTGTCATCCTCTGGTCATAGGCCCGGGCAAAAAGCTTACCCAGTTGACCGGAGCAGATGGCCCTGCCGTTGGGTTCGACGAGGAGAGTATGTTCATAAGAAATACAGTGACTCTCCAGCACGGAGACACTGTCATCGCATATACGGACGGCGTCACAGAGGCCAATGACAGGGATTCGAAGCTCTTTTCCACCTCCAGACTGACAGGCGATGTCGAGGAAAAGGGCGGGGAAGGCATCCAGGAGATCACAGAAAGCATATACAGCAATGTGCAGGCTTTCTCCGAGGGGATGCCCCAGTCCGACGACATAACGATCCTGGTGATCCGCTTCAACTGAAAGTGGGGACAGCTAACAGTATTTACAGAGCCACGCCGGCAGGCAAGATTAACGTCAATCACACTGCTGTTCAGTATTTGGAAAAAAATTAAGGAGCGTTTCAGACTGTCAGAGATAGACCAGAAAAGGAGGCTGTATATGGAAAAGACCACGGTAAGCGAATATCTCATAAGAAGGCTTGAAGAGCTCGGCCTGGAGCATATCTTCGGTGTCCCGGGTGATTATGTCCTTCATTTCTTCGATCTCCTGGAGGAAAGCAAGCTGAAGGTCATAGGCATGTGCAATGAACTTGAAGCCGGATATGCCGCAGACGGCTATGCCAGGATCAAGGGAATCAGCGCGGTTGCAGTGACATACGCGGTAGGAGGATTGAGCCTCATCAACGCGGTGGAAGGCTCAAATGCGGAGAGACTTCCCATGATAGTCATCAGCGGCGCGCCGAAATCAACTGAAAGGCGCCTTCATCATCTTCTGCACCACACAGTCGGCGATATGGACAGGCAGCGGCGCACTTACCAGACCGTCACCGAAAACTCAATCGTGCTGTTGAATCCGTCCAATGCTCCGCAGCAGATCGACGAAATCCTCGCAACATGTCTTCGTACAAGACGTCCTGTATATATAGAGATACCTGCCGATGTGGCAGGCATGCCCTGCTCTCTGCCTGTGCCCATTGAATGGGACAGGACTATCAAAAACGACACCGCCGCCATGGATGAGGCCGTTGAAGAGACTGCCCGGATCCTGGGTGAGGCGAAAAATCCAATAATCCTCGCAGGGATTGAAGCGAAAAGGTTCGGCATTGAAAAAGAGCTGCAGCAGCTCGTGGAGCACACCGGCTATCCTTTCGCCACAACCCTTCTGGCCAAGGCTGTGCTTTCGGAGCGCCACCCGCAGTTTATCGGGGTATATGCAGGGCTGGTCGGCCAGGATTGCGCAAGGAAAAGATTCGAAGAAGCCGATGTGGTGCTGAGCCTGGGCGCGCTGATGACAGACGTCGATCTGGGCCACGGCACTTCTCATTTTGAGCCTGCCCGCATGATCAACGCCAACTCAGACAAGGTGCGAATCCATCACCACGTGTACGACCAGATAAGTCTCAAGGACTTTATCGAAGGCCTGATCAGGAAACTGCCGAAAGGAACCGCCGCAGCAGAGGCGTCTGCCGGAAAGGCGCCTGAGAAATTCGATGCCGTTCCGGAAAAAGGAATCACGCTGGAGCGGTTCTATAAGAGACTGAATCATTTCCTGGATGCAGATAACACCCTCATCGTGGATACAGGCAGCGCATCTAATTTCGGAGCCATCAATCTTATCCTGCCGGAGAATCTGATGTACATAGCCCAGTCTTTCTATATGTCAATAGGGTTCTCCGTGCCTGCGTCGGTCGGAGTGAAGTTCGCGGATATGAGCAGGAGAACCGTCACCGTTGTGGGAGATGGAGCTTTCCAGATGACGGCGCAGGCCCTGTCCACTATGTGCCGTCACAGGATGAACTCGGTGATCTTCCTTATGAACAACGACGGTTACACCGTAGAGCGTGTGTTCAAAGACGGGGCCTACAACGACATCAATATGTGGAAGTACCATATGCTCCCTGAAGTCTTTCAGTTCGGATGGGGCATGGAGGTGAAGACGGAAGGCGATCTCGAGGCGGCCCTCAAGAGAGCGAAAGAGAACCCGAATGAACTGGCTTTCATCGAGGTGAGGCTGGAAAAGATGGACTGCCCTTCAAGCCTGCAGAAAGTTTTGAAGATATAGCGGGATTATGGGCATGAGAAAACGCGGGATTGCCCATGAGATTCCGTTCTTATGAGCAATCTCATCCCCATGCCGATTGAGCGGAATTGCGGTGCCAGTCATATTTGGAGCATCAAGAAAAGAAGGAGAAGTGTAAAACTATGAAAGTGGCTTTTTACGGTCTGGAAGGCTGGGAATATGAAATCTACGAGAGGAGATTCGAAGGGAAGCCGATTTCCGTTATACGGCATGAGCGGGAGAAGGCCATGCTGGATCCCTCCGATCTCGAATCGGTAAAAGAAGCTGAAATCCTGTCAATAAGAGCTGGCTCCGTGGCGAACAGAAAGGTGATTGACAGTCTTCCGAACCTCAAAATGATAGCGACCAGAACCACCGGGTATGATAACATAGACTTGGCCTGTGCGAAGGAAAAGGGGATTGCCGCCGTCAATGTGCCGAGCTATGGTGAGGAGACCGTGGCCGAATACACCTTTGCGCTCATTCTCACCCTGAGCCGCAAGCTCTTTCCCACTTACCGCAGAACGCTACTCGGGCATTTCCAGCAGCAGGAGCTGAGAGGATTTGATCTCGAGGGCAAAACACTGGGAGTAGTCGGAACAGGACGCATCGCTTCGAGAGTCATACGCATGGCCCACGCATGCAATATGAAGATTGTCGGCTATGATCCCTACCCGAACAAGGAGCTTGTTGAAAAGTACGGCATTACCTATGTCGAACTGGACGAGCTGCTGAAAAGCGCCGATATCGTCACGATCCACGTTCCCTACATGAAAGCAACGCATCACCTTTTCAACGCCGAGAAGCTGAAGCTCATGAAGAAGGGCGCCTGCCTCATCAACGCGGCGCGGGGGCCCATCGTTGACATATCGGCCCTTCGTGAGGCGGTAAAAGCCGGAAATCTCGGGGGTGTGGCTCTCGATACGTTCGAAGGGGAGACAGTCTGGATAAAGGAAGAGGAAATTCTGGAAAAAGCGGATCTGCCGGAAGCACAGACGTTTAAGCAGGCTCTTGAAAGCTTTTTCCTGCTGAACTACCCTGACGTGGTCCTGACCCCTCACAACGCCTTTAATACCCACGAGGCAGTGAGAAGGATTCTGGACAGCAACCTTGACTGCATAGTCGCCTTTGCCGAAACAGGTAACTGCTCCTGCAGGGTTGTATAGAGGAGGAAGGTTCTTTTTCTAAAATGGGGACAGCTTACTATTATTTACAATATTAGCAAAGTTAACATTTCCAATATCGGACATTCCAGTGCTGTCGCCTGCCGGCGAAAAACCCGTTATACTCAAGAGCATAAGTAATGCCATGAGGCAAGCCTCATGGCATTACCATATATCGATAATCAATGACACCAATGCGTGGTGTCCCATTTACAGTGCCGTTCCCGGCAGATATGCGTTCATTCAGCGATTCCTCTGGTTATGGACAGCGGTTGCTGCAGATCTTCATATCGTCTCTGCAAAGTTCGGAGCCTCGAAGGGCATCCTGCCGGTGAGCATTTCATATGCGATCGTGCCGAGCGTGTATTGATCAGACCGCTCCGGTTCCTGATCTTCGCCTGAAAATGTGGTATAATTTCCATGGAAGATTCAAGCCGGGAAAGAGGTGCTGCCGTGATGAGAACAGTCAATGCCAGCCACGCTGGAAATGCATTATGCCTGCTTTTAGTCGCGCTGGCGCTCCTGCTGCCGGGCTCTCTGCGCGAAGCGGCGGCCAATGACACGACGATAGGCTTCACAGGAGGCTCTCCGTATCCTCTGAAAAACAGCTCAATCTCTCTGCTGCAGGAAGATCTCTCTATCACCCTCGATAAAAACGAGTCTGTCGTGGAGGTGACTTACCGCCTTAAAAATGAAGGAGAGCGGTGTGATGTCACAATCGGATTCCCATACTACACGAAAAAGGATCTCACATATCCCGATATGGGCGATTCGGCGCTCGGAGTGTCGGATTTCAGGTGCACAGTCGACGAAGCGCCTGTTGAGGTGAAGGATTCGCGCGGTCCCGACGTGCTCGGGATGAAGGACAGCTTTTCCACGATCTCCTGGAAGACCTGGCAGGTCTCTTTTAACAGGGGGCAGACCAGGACGATCTATCACAGATACCTGGGATCGATGGGAAGCAGCACAGGCAATGCCACAGTGATGAACATGGGCGTCGCGTTCTTTGAATACATCCTCACGACGGCAAGGAACTGGAGAGGCCCCATAGGCCTGTTCAGGCTGACAGTCAGCCCCAGAGAACCTCTCCGCATGTCTGACATATATGGGATCAACTATCCCGGCTTTGAAAGGGTGAAAAACAGCCTGGTCCTCGAGAAGAAAGATTTTGTTCCTGATAGAGAGCTTTTCATCTCAGTCTACGGCGAATATGAACGCCGCTCTATGAAAGGCCCTGAGAACTGGCTCAACAGCTCGTTCAGCCCCGGGTCCCGGCAGGCGGTGTCATCTCATTCTTCTCAGGAGAGGCTCACTGACAGTGATCTGGAGCCACATACTGCCAGGGAGCTCACCATAATGAGGAATGAGATATATGCCCGTCACGGCAGGGCTTTTCAGGACAGGGAGCTCAAGAGCCACTTCGAGGCGCAGGATTGGTACAAAGCCAATCCCTCATACAGAGATGCAGATCTCTCAGAAGTGGAGAAGTGGAATATCAGATTCATCCTGGACTTTCAGAAGAGGAAAAACCGCATGTGGTGACAGGAAAAGTGGGAACAGTTCAGTCAGAAAGCAGGGACAGTTAACCACTTTTCCATCCCTTTCATTTCCTGACGTAATAGTAGACAGGCGATCTTCCCCAGGAATAAAGAAGGCTGTCTTTCCTGATCAGTTCGTATCGGGACTCGTCCAGGGGGCGCGTTACAGAGACAATATATGCTCCGGGTGGAGCTTCCTGCAGTTTGTTGTTCACTTCCTCGAGAAAATCTGCGGCAAAGGTAGTCGGGACTATATAGACCACCTTTGCGCTTCCGAGTTCTGCGTTCAGGATATTGTCCATGATGAAATCCACGCCGCTGATTTTGAGGAAGCAGTTTATCAGCTTTGCTTTCAGGATGAATGTGGCGATCAGATCGTACCCCGCCGACTTCATGTCAAATAGGAGCCTCGCATAATAGACTGTCTGCCCTCTTCCGCATCCCAGGTCTATGAAAAGATCTCCAGGCTTAATGTCGAGGTTTCTCAGAATTGTTCTCAAGGTGATGCATGGAGTCTCCCCGCAGATATAGTTGTCTCTGCTGTGCGGAAGCATATTTGCCTCTCTGTTGGCGATTCCGTGAAAGCCGAGGATATACTCGAGAAAGTAGTAAAGATTCAGCCTCCACCACCAGATCCTGCCTCCGAAGACAAAGGATTCATAGAAGAATATGGCGGTATCGTATATCAGGCTTGCAAGCGCGAGAAAGATGGAGGAAAGAATGTTTCTGATAGTATCAGTCTCCGTAATCCGGATGTCATCGAACCTCGATGTCGATCTGTCTTATCCGGTCTCTTGTTTTTTCGACATTTTGCCTGGAGGTCGCGTGGCTGGTGACAAAGCCTGAGCAGGAGGGAAAAGAAGTGCGGCAGAGGGCCGTAAAATCTGCCGCACCGGAATATCAGGTTTATGATCCCTGGATATCTTTGTCCATATCGTCACATATGAGTTTCAGAACATCCATGAATTCATCCCAGTGTGCATTGAGTTCGCTGTTCATGAGGATACCTCCTGAATAAAAATAGAAACTAGCGACTACGATGCAGCCGAGTTCCCGCGTTATATACTTTCTGCAAATCCAGTTATAATCCTCTTTGTCATGAAATACATGTCACGATGGCTGCTGCCGCCTGCTGTGATGCGATGAAATCCGTTTCGGGCTTCAGTGAAGATGATGTGCTATGTCAGGTCTTTCTTCTCGAACCACCTGATCGTGATATAGAGCATGGCCGCAGAGTATGCAATCGCATAGATGCCTCGGAGCGCGAAATCCAGTATTGAAATATCAGGAGCGGCTGCTCCGATTGCATGGGCGAGGGCATTGAGCGGCGAGCGCACAGGGAAGATTGAGTAGTTCGGGAGCAGGAATGAAATGGCGGCAAGTATGTAACGCACCGGCGAGTCGCCGGCAAAGTTGGCGAAGAACGAGAATATGTCTCCGGAGATAAAAAAGGCAAGCACTGCTGCCAGTATGGGCTTCATTGCTACAGAAAAACACATGGCCACCGAGCCTCGAATCAGGAGCTTGAAGAAGAGGAAAGGAAATGCCCGGATATCGTCGGGAGTCAATTCACCTGTCAGATAGAGACTGGCAAGCACCTGCAGAATCGACGTGACTGCGCTGTAACAGAGAAGCACCGTACATGCCGCCGTCCATTTGCCGGCAATGACTTCGAGCCGGCTGACCGGCTTCGAGATGAGAAATTTGATGGAGCCCCTCTCGATCTCCGATGGGAGGAAGGACACGCACATTACGAGCGCCAGAAGGGTTCCCAGGAGCTCAATAACCACCGTGAATATCGTCACGAGAAGGTTGCAGCCGTGCTTCTGCATCTGCTTCGCAAGAGGGGCTATCTGGTCAGGGGCCGGCCTGCTGCCGTTTATCGTAATCTGGCCTGCCATTCTCTCTGCCACAAGAGGCTCGACGGCAATAGCCACTATGAAAATAACCGCAGTGAGTATTACTGCTATCAGTATTGCCAGCAGTACCTTCCGCTTCGAGAGCTCCAGGAGCGTATCTTTCGCAATGATGCTAACTGCCCGCATGGTTATCACCTTTTACTGTCTTATAGAAGAAATCCTCGAGAGAGATATCTGAGTCGCCAATCAGCTCTTCAATCGTTCCGCTCTTTACGAGCCTTCCCTCGTTGAGGATGGCTATCCTGTCGCACAGCTGCTCGATGTCCGACAGGATGTGGGAGCTGATGAAGATGGTCTTCCCGTGCTCTTTGATGCCCACGAGAAGGTCTTTCACCTCTTTTCTGCCTATTGGATCGAGGTTGGCTGTCGGCTCGTCGAGGATGAGGAGGTCCGGATCGTTGAGCAGCGCCTGGGCGATTCCGAGGCGCTGCATCATACCTTTTGAATATGACGCGATATTCTGGTTCATCGCTTTGCTGAGCCCGCACATCTCCAGAACTTCTTCAGCCCTTCGCTTCAGCTTTTCGCGATCCATATTGAGAAGTGCCCCGTAATACTGGAGCAGAGAAAACCCCGAATGATGAAGATGCATGGTTGCGGATTCGGGAAGAAAGCCTATCCTTTCCTTTGCCTCTTTGCTGCCCAGCGGCTTCCCCAGTATCTTTCCCGTTCCGGACGTTGGCGTGAGGATTCCGAGAAGCATGTATATTGTCGTCGTTTTTCCTGCGCCGTTCGGGCCTAGGTAGCCGAAAACCCTGCCGGACGGCACTTTGAGGTCCTGCCCGTCAACAGCCTTTACATTGCTGTTCTCGTATATCTTTGTCAGTTTCTCCGTCTCGATCGCATATTCCATGCAGGGAGGCATCCTTTCCGCTTTTCCTGGCACGCCAGGTCGACCTGAGTTTATTCAATGAAGGCCGGTCTGATCTCCTGCTCAGTGTTTCTTTTGCATGACCCCGGCCAATATCCTGAAATGATTCCGGGATGCCTGTCATATTCGGAGCAGCAACGGTTCCGGAGTTGACTTTCATGTGCGGCTGTGAGGCTTCGGATCGTAACTGCAAATGCCGTTTCGACAGAATTGTTAACTTTGTTAATTTTGTAAATATTAGTAAGCTGTCCCCACTTTTGTGGAGGCGGTGGGTGGTTTTTGCCGAATTGATAGTGTGGAAGTCTTTCTCCCAAGGAGGTAATGTCATGAAGCTGCGGTATTTTGCGATCATGCTCTCAATTCTGATGTTATCGTGCTTTTGCGGGGATCTGCCAGTATCTGCTGCAGAAGGGCAGAATCTTTCGCAGATCGTAGCCCAGGCAGATGGTTCGAATGCCGTGCAGGTGACAAACAGCAGGCTGAAGAGCGATGGAAGCTACGCGAATAACCTCGTGGTCGAGGCTTATGTGGAAAACACGAGCGACAAGTGCGCCAACGATGTGTCAATCGCGCTGGTGTTCAATGACCCGACAGGGATATCTGCAGGCGATCTCGGAGACGGAAAGCCGAGGGTTTACAGCCACTACACGGCCTCTGTCAGCCAGTTGAAGCCCCACTCCGGCCAGTGGGTATCCATCCCCACGACAGTGGCGAATCCGACGAATAAGAACGAGGGCGCGAAGACCGTGACAATCGAAATATGGAAGAAGGGCGAAACATCGGCGACGCCGATAGTCCTGCAGTACTATTTCCTGACGAAGGTCGCGAGCTTCACCAACTGAGCGCGGAGCCGTCTCTCTATGGCACAGGGATTACGAGATACCATGGGCGGACAGACGTATTGGCGAGAGTGAAGAACTGCACGTCCAGCTCGTCTCCTGCAGTCGCTTCTCCGCTCCACAGCAGCACGGCCTTCTTCTGCGAAACGATTTCGTTCGACAGGCTGGCTTTGCTGAATACGAAGGAAGTTCCGGAAGTCCTGTTCAGCGTTGCCTTGAAGATGCCTCCCAGCGTATCGGAGGTATTGATCATCACTACTGCGACTCTGCTGACTCCTTCTGGCAGGGATTTCAACTTTATGTTGGTCCTTATGTAGCATCCGTAGTTGCCCCTGTTGTTCGTATTCACGGGATTCCCGTCTGAGGTCAGCTCATCTGTTCCTTCCGTGTATTCAAACGGCGAGTACACCTGCATCCACTGATTGCTTTTTGCATAGTCATAGACGGATGTGCAGTACCTGTCAGGGAACTGGAAGAGTCCTCTGGCGTGGATGAAACACTCCATGACCCTGTTGTATCTGGAAGGGAATCGGTCTTTCTTGACGAGCGTCCTTAGCTTTTCCTCCCTGTCTTTCCATCTGGCTGATTTGAGCTTCGGGAGGGCCTCCAGGTCTTCGACTGAAGGTGAGACGAGCGAGCTCTCGTCTGTTATGACTGTCCAGAACGTGACGTCCCTGCCAGGCGTCATCTCGTAGAGGACCACGGCGGTATCTTCATTTTTTATCGGACCCCACTGGCCGAGCAGGGCAGGCGTGCCGGCATTGATCTCTCTTATGTCGGACACGTTCACCTGGTGCGAGATCTGATCGGCAATCGAGCCGGCCACTATCGTGTCTCCGGCGACGCTGCACCCCTTCTTGTGCACATTCAGCGTGGTATCTTCCTTCGATGTCACGAATACCTTGAGCCATCTGGTCTGCCCGCTCTGGTTGTAGTGGTCTGCCAGGAACCTCATTCTCTTTCCGGCAGGGGCGGTGGCCTTTCCATAGAGACCGTCTATCCCTGAGCCTTTCCCATCGAGGTATTCGTTATCCACCTTGAGGCTCTCAGGCTGATCGCTTATGACCAGCCAGGTTGTCGGGCTGTTCTCCGGCAGGAGCGGGAGGTTCAGGTGAAGGGCGGGGAAGTCCTTCCTGTATGGAGTGGCGTCTGTCGATTTGATGTCGAGATCTCTCGGGTGCAGGATGTAGTATGAGCCGGGCTCCCTGTAGACGTTGTCCTCCTTATAGTCGATTCTTATCCCCAGATCGGCCATGTTGACTATATCACCCGGCTTCAGGGCCGACAGGCTCTGGAACAGTTTTGGATACTTCGCCGCGATGTCTTCGGCATGGGCCTTCAATGAAAAGAGCGTCGACAGCAGGAGAAAGACAGTTGCAAGAATCGTAATGTGTTTTTTCATGATATGAAAGATATTATCTGTTGCAGCAGATATTCCTGTCATGAAACGGCATCGCCTTCACCGGGAAGGCTGCTCTCCGCTGCGGGAAAGAGGCGTCTCATTCGAGATGGAGTATTTCCATATATTGTTTCAAGTATTCATCTCCTGCAAGGATCAACAGAGACTATGGCGAACTCATTATATAGACATACAGAAAACAGGAGGCTCCAGTGGCTGAACACGAAAAAACATTAGCACTATACATCGATTTTGAAAACATCGCCCTCGGCTTTGAAAACCGGAAAAAGAAGTTCGACATACAGAAAGTCCTCGAGAGACTGGTTGAAAAGGGAAAGATCATAGTGAAGAGGGCCTACGCGGACTGGGCCCGCTATGCGGATTACAAGAGAGATCTGCACGAGGCCGCGATTGAGTTGATCGAAATCCCGAAGCGCTCTAGGGTCGGCAAGAACTCAGCAGACATAAGGCTCTGTGTCGACGCGATGGATCTGTCCTATTCCAAGGAGCATATCGATACGTTTGTCATCATGTCAGGTGACAGCGATTTTTCGCCTCTCGTGTCGAAGCTGAAGGAGAATGGAAAGCATGTAATCGGCGTCAGCCTGAAGGACTCTACGTCGAATCTTCTCGTCTCCAACTGCGACGAGTTCATCTTCTATGAGGATCTGGACAGCCCGCTGGGAACTCCTCCCGGTATCGGCAACAACATACCGGAGGATAAGAAAGCCGCCTTCCAGCTTCTGATAGACTCTGTGGTGGCGCTGATGCGCGAGAACAAGGAGATACTGTACAGCTCGATGATCAAAGAGACTATGAAGAGGAAGAAGCCGTCTTTTTCAGAGTCATCTTATGGCTACAGGACATTCAGCGACCTTCTGAAGGATGCGAAGAAAAGGAGCCTGCTGGAGATCGAGCACGATCCCAGGAGCAGGACCCTTATTGTGACAGGATTCGGAAAAAACACCGGCTAGTACGGGCGGGAATCCATTGCTTCAGGATGACAACTGAAGTGCAGACAATTGCGGCATGGCATGAGCCTGCTGTCAAGCGGATGACATTGCGGCCCGGCGCAGCCCGCTCTCCCTATATGCAGATTGGCACCTCGTGGGGGTAGCCGTTGAGCGCCGTGGCGATGTCTTCATACATCGCCTGATTTCTCATCTCGAAAGACTCTCTCATCTCCCTGGCGCTCTGCTCGAGCTTCTCATACAGAGGCTTTATCTCAGGAAAGATCGACAGGACCGGATCCTGCCAGTCCTTCCATTTATGATAGTAATAGCGTCTTCCCAGGGACATGGGGCTGTCTTTCGTCATGTAAGAGCACGCCGAGAGAGAGCATTCGAAGGGCCTGACGCTGTAGATCGTGCACTTCTTACCCTCGTTGTCGCGGAAGATGCAGTGCAGATCGCCCATCTGCATGTACGATTGATCGCAGCACCTCTGCGGAGCCCTCTTCCCTGCGCCGTCCGCCTTGACAGGAGCCAGCACCAGCACTGGAGTCACACAGTCAGAAGGGGAACGGAAGATGTCCGAAGGCATCCAGAGCTGGGCGATCAGGTATCTGTCAAACACCTCTCTGAGGCCGATGCCAAAATGTGCCGCAAACGCCTCCATCTGCTCAGGCAGGAAGAGCCCGGGAGTCCTGCAGCACTCACCGCAGTTGGCGCACTGAACAATATAGGGTATTTCAGGCATCTCCTGCCTCCTTTGACTTCCGGCTGTTCAGAGCAGCCGCGATCTCCTGCATCGTCCTGTTTCTCTCGTCAAACGATTTCTTCATGCGGTACACGCTGTTCTTCAGCTTCATGAAGTGAGACCTGAGTTCCGGAAAGACAGAGAAAATGATCTCCTGCTGATCTTTCCATTTATGATAGTAATATGCCTTTCCAAGGTATACAGGGTTGTCACGCGTTATTGCCGGGCAGAGCATCACGGCGCATTCGAAGGGCTTGATCCTGTGGATTGTGCACCTGTGCTTCTTCGTGTCCCTGAAAATGCAGTGCGTTTTTTTACTGTATATGTATTCATTGTTGAACAGTCTGAGCGGCGACCTCTTCCCGTCAGGCCCAACTTTTACAGGCGACAGCACGAAGACCGGCGCGGTAAAGTCTCCCGGCGCGCCGTACGAGTCTTTCGGGGCGCACATTTCAGCTATCAGGTAGCGGGAAAAAAGCTCTGCTCTTGACATGCTGAAGTGCTCCGCGAGTATGTCTATCTGCTCCGGAAGGAACATGCCGGGCACTGTGCAGCATCCGCCGCAGTTCTGACAGTCATCAAAGTACCTGTCCAGGTTTTTGTATATGGACATGCCGCGCTCCTGTTTTCATTCGTGTCAGCCCTGTCTGCCTATTCTCCATCGCAGGGCCCTGCTCCTATTCGTGTCCGCAGCGCTCCTGCTTTTTCTTGGACAGAACGGGATAGAGCCTTCGAAGGCGGATTGATTTCGGCGTGATCTCGATCGCCTCGTTCTCGTTGATCCATTCTATGGCGGTCTCCAGAGAATGGATCAGCGGAGGCGTCAGAACGACAGTATCGTCGCAGGTCGATGAGCGCATGTTCGTGAGCTTTTTCTGCTTCGTGATGTTTACGTCGAGGTCGTCCTCCCTCGCGTGCTCTCCCACTATCATCCCGTTGTAGACTTCCGTTCCTGGAAACACGAAGAGCTTTCCCCTCTGCGACAGGCCGGCAATAGCATATGCTGTTGCAGCTCCGCTCACCGAGGCCACGAGCGCGCCGTTGACCCTCGAAGGGATCGGCCCTGCCAGCGGTCTGTAGCCCTCGAAGACCGAGTGCATGATGCCCAGTCCTCTGGTGATCGTCAGGAACGTGGAGCGGATTCCTATGAGGCCGCGGGAGGGGATCAGGAACTCGAGGCGTATCATACCCGTTCCGAATCCGGACATGTTCATGATGGTTCCCTTTCTCATGGCCATGAACTCCCTCGTCACGCCTATGTACTCTTCGGGAATATCGACGACGAGGTTTTCGTAGGGCTCGCAGACCTGCCCGTCGATGGTCTTCTCGATCACCTTCGGCTTGCCCACTTCCATCTCGTAGCCTTCCCTGCGCATCGTCTCGATGACTATGGCGAGCTGCAGCTCACCTCTCCCCGACACCACGAACTGATCCGGCGACGGGCCCTGCTCAACCCAGAGCGAGACATTCGAGCAGCCCTCCTTGAAAAGACGCTCCTTCAGCTTGCTGCCTGTTACGTATTTCCCCTCCCGGCCGGCAAAGGGCGATGTGTTGGCGGAGAAGATCATGCTGACTGTGGGCTCTTCAACGTGGATCCTGGGCTGCACGACCGGTGTCTCAATGTTCGTCACGGTGTCGCCGATTGTGAACGATTCGAGCCCCGCGAGCGCCACGATCTGTCCTGCCTGGGCTTCAGGGAGCTCTATCATCTTGAGCCCTTCATAGCCATAAATTCTCATTACCCTGCCTTTATGGTTCTGCTCCGAGCCTGCTATGAGAACGTTTTCGTTGACTGACACTCTGCCGGATTTCATCCTTCCGACTGCCAGCCTTCCGACATAGTCGGAATAGCCGAGGTTTGCCACTATCATGCTGAGAGGCTTTTCGACATCGACTTCCGGACTCGGGATGGAGTCGCGTATCGCCTCGAATACAGGCTTCATGTCGACAGGCTCCACATCGATGTTCCGGGTGGCGGCGCCTGCCCTCGAGTTGGTGTAGAGCACCGGGCTTGCCAGATACTCGGCGTCGGCTCCGCAGTCCAGCAGCAGGTTGAATATCTCGTCCTCGACCTCTTTCGTGCGGGCATCTCTCCTGTCTATCTTGTTGATTATCAGAACGAGCGGGAGCTTCGCTTCCAGTGCCTTCTTGACGACGAACCTGGTCTGTGGAAGCGGGCCTTCCGCTGCGTCCACGAGAAGGAGTGCGCCGTCGACCATGGACAGGATCCGCTCCACCTCGCCTCCGAAATCGGCGTGACCAGGCGTATCGACAATATTGATGACATGGCCCTCCCATTTGAGGCAGCAGTTCTTCGCCGCTATGGTGATTCCGCGCTCGCGCTCGAGGTCGAGTGAATCCATCACTCTCTCAGGAACTGCCTCGTTTACGAGAAATGTCCCGCTCTGTCTCAGAAGGGCATCGACGAGAGTCGTTTTCCCGTGATCGACATGCGCTATGATTGCCACGTTTCGTATCGGTAATTCTTCTGCCATTGTAGTTTCTCCTATGCTGTGTATGAGTCTGCGATGATAAGCCGTACAGATTGCCGGCTCTGGGTATCTTTCACTGGAAAGACAACATACCGTATTATACTCCGGATTCGGGAGAATACAAGAGCTTCCTGAAAAAAAAGCACGGTTTTTTACTGCGCCGAGGCAAGCCTTCCACATATCTTTCAGCCTGACTCCTATCCAACGATAGATATAACTATCTTTCGATAACCGTGGCATTCTGGAAGGGTTGGGGGTGGAAGGGATATAACTGATACAGCGGTGGGGAATTATATAGAAGAGCAGCGGGGCCTTCCTGGGATTCCCTTGCTCTCCCTGGGTTTCCGGCACTCCCGGACTTCCCGGGACCTCTCGGACATCTCTGGACCTGCAGAGAGTCCCTGAGCCCTCGGGACCTCCCGGACTCTCCGGACTTCTCAGGCCTGAAGGGCCGCTCCCTGGCATTCCGGGGCCTCCTGCTCAAATAACCTCCCTGCTTCACACTCAGTGTATTCTGCGGGGAAATGTCCCTGCATCAAAGGAGGTTATATCATGGCTCTGCTCAAAACAGCAACGATGAAAGCAGTCAGATTCCATTCATATGGTGGCTCCGAGGTTCTGGTTGCCGAAGAGATAAGGCGCCCGGAGCCTTCGACAGGGGAGATCCTCATCGAGGTCCGCGCTGTGGCAGTGAACCCCATCGACTGGAAGGTCCGGGAAGGCTATGCGAAGGAGTGGATCAATCACAGGCTCCCTATGATCCCGGGCTGGGATGTGTCAGGTGTCGTATCGGCTCTGGGCCCCGGGACAGATTTATTCAAAGTCGGGGATGAAGTCTACGGAAGGCTCGATATCGCGCGCGACGGGGCGTATGCCGAATATGCCGTGGCCAGGGCGTCTCATATGGCGCGGAAGCCTGTAACTATCGATCATGTTCATGCCGCTTCCATCCCCATAGCTGCAACGACGGCCTGGCAGGCCCTGTTTCACAGCGCAGGCCTGATTTCAGGACAGACCGTGCTGATCCACGCGGCGTCAGGCGGGGTGGGCCATTTTGCCGTTCAGTTCGCCCGATGGCAGGGAGTCAATACGATAGGCACGACATCGGCAGGTAACGTTGATTTCGTCAGGAGCCTGGGCGCCGGCCAGGTAATCGATTACAGGAGCACGCGCTTTGAAGAAGTAGTGAAAGATGCGGATGCCGTTCTCGATACGCTTGGAGGCGACACGCAGCGCCGCTCGTGGAAAGTGCTGAAGAAATCCGGCATCCTCGTTTCGACTATTAGCATCTCGTCACCTGATACAGCGGCGGAGTATGGCGTGAGAGGCGTCGAGGTCATTTCGCGGGCAGACTCAGCTCAACTGACGAGGATTGCATCGCTCGTCGATGAGGGAGTGCTGAAGCCTTTTGTCTCGGTCGTGCTGCCGCTCTCAGATGCTGTCAAAGCCCTGGAGCTTAGCCGGAAAGGGCATATCAGAGGCAAAATGGTGCTGAAGGTCTCAGACTGAAAGGAAAGCACGGACTGCCTTTCGAACTGATGAAGGAGGGGGATTTATGAATGTCCATGCACGGAGTGTCGACAATCTCAAGGTGGAGATAGTGTCCGGCTCTCACATATATTTCGCTGATGAGCCGGTTGCAGACGGAGGGGGAGACGCCGGTCCTGATCCATATTCTTTTCTTCTCGGAGCTCTTGCGGCCTGCAAGATTATGACCGTCAAGCTCTACGCCAGGCGCAAGGGATGGCCGCTCGAAGAGGTCGACGTCATTCTCGATCACAGGAAGATACACGCCAGGGATTGCGAAGAGTGCTCAGCCGAAGGAGAGGCGCTCGTCGATTTCATCAAATGTGAGATATCGTTCAAAGGTGCGCTCGACACGGAGCAGCGGCTCCGTCTGAAGGAGATATCCGAGCGATGTCCTGTCCATCGGACACTCGTATCAGAGGTGGCCATACGCACGAGCCTGAAAGGACGGGAAGAGGAAGCTCCCTGAGCGATGTCCCGGCACTCTGACCGATATTGTTGTACAGGCTATTCTTCCCGTCTTCTCGGCCCTGGCGCACCATCGTGCAGGGTCGTTTTTTCCTTTTGAAGAGATATGCCCCTGAATCCATGCACATAAGCGCGATAGAGGTTCTCCTTGCCGCGGTGTAGAAAAATATCGATCGACCTTTTCCAGCGCCTCCAGAACTTATCATCAGGAGAGATGCAAAATGAAATTCAGGCTCATCCTTACGCTCCTGTTCGTGCTTTTACTTGGCAGTCTCGGCCACGGCGCTCCTTTGACGCTCGAAGAGAGCATAACGATAGCTCTCAAGAACAACCTGGATATCAGGCAGGAGGAGATCACGCTGCAGATCAGCACATACCAGCAGAGGGCAGTCCAGGCTCTCTTCTATCCAACCCTCTCTGCCACAGGGACAGACATCTATCTGAAGGACGTCCCGATAGCGGGACGCTACTCAGGGCTCCTTCTGAAGCAGACTGTCTATACAGGAGGCAAGCTCACAAACGATCTGAAGGCGTCGCAGGAAAACAGGAACGCAAAGCTATACGGGCTTCACGTGACAGAGCTGTCGATCGAGAACAGGGTCTTCAGGGAGTATATGAACTGTCTGAGGTACTGGAAGTTCTCGAGAGCGTACCGCGATGCACTGGAAAGGGCCGGAGCCCACCTGGAGAATGTGAGAAGTGACATTCAGTCTGGAAAGAGGGGCGAAGAGGACAGCCTGCGCTGGCAGGTCCTGATAGACAGTTATAAGGCGAAGCTCGTGAGCTCTGAGAAAGACCTCGCCAACTCGAAGGTAAGGCTCAACACGCTGATGAACCGGGAAATATGCGAGCCGGTCGAAGTCATAGACAGCCATAACCTGAGATTCGAATACGCCGATTTCATGATCAGGCAGAAGAAATATACAGGCGAGCAGATGCTTGAGATGTACAACGACTATGCGCTCGTATTCAGTCCGGCCTACAAGCGAAAGATGACAGAGACGCTCATAGCGCAGTACAACGTTCTGGCCGAGCAGGCGACGCTGAAACCGACTGTAGACGTCATCAGCAACTACAGCGGGCGCTCTGCCCCGCTTCTCGGAGTCTACAACACATGGGACACCGGAATGTATATGAACTTCGATCTCTACAGGCAGCAGAAATATGAAAATATCAAGATAAGCCGTCTCCAGTCGGATCTGGCCAAGGTCAAGGAGCAGACATATCTGAGGGATCTGAAATCCGATATAAGGACGTCCTATCTCAGCAACGCGTCGAACAACGAGCGCGTGAGCCTTCAGCGGAGGCAGGAGAAGACATCGCGGCAGTATATGAAGGAGATTACGTCAAAGTATGCTGAAGGAAAGGCGTCGAACCTCGATGTGGTGGAAGGCTTCGACTCGTTCTACCAGAACCTCACGACGCTGATAGATTCGATATACAACGCCTTCACCGAGTTCGCCAACCTCTACAACATGATCGGCTTCTCGTTCGTCTATCAGAAGCCTGCCCCCAACGTATACTGGAGATACAGGGAGCACGGCCTCAACGTCGATTACGATCTGAAGAACCTGGATGACAGGACGTTCCAGTTCACAGACGATCCGGACTTTGAAAAGGTCAAGGCCGTTTTCAGAAACAACCCGTCTCTTATAAAGATGCACGACAGGACAGGGCAGACCGCGCTTCATTACGCCGTTGACAGGGGGAATGTAAGGTGCGTCGAGTTTCTGCTGCAGAACGGCGCGGACCCGAACGCCGTTAACTATCTGGACGGAACGCCGATGGTGCGCGTGATCTGCTTCGGCCCGCCTGAGAACAGGCTCGCAATTGCAGAACTGCTGGTAAAGCACGGGGCTGATGTAAACAGGGTGTCCCATTACCACCCGCCGCTCAACTGGGCGGCCATGAAAAACAATTTTGACATTGTAAAGCTGCTGGTCAAGTCTGGCGCGAAGGTAAACGCCCAGGACGAGTATATGAAGCTGACCGCCCTGCACTTCAGCGCCTTCTGGGGAAACGTGGAGATGGCGAAGTTCCTTCTGGAATCCGGCGCCGACCCGTCAATCGAGAATGACGACGGCCTTACGGCTGCCGATCTGGCCTGGCAGTTCGAGCACAGGGATCTGGTCCAGTTCTTCGAGAAAGCCGGCGTCAGGTGACAGCGCAGCAGCCGGCCGTCATCTCTGCTGGAAAGGCATGCCCAGCTTTTCCTTCGTAATCAGTTCTGTTTTTACAAAAATCTGAGGCGGCACGGACTCTCCGTGGAGGACCTTCAGGGCGGTCTCGAGCCCTGTCTTTCCTATCTCATAAGGCGACTGGGTAATGGTGGCGTCTATCTTCCCCTCCTTGATGGACATGCTGCCGCTCTTGGAGCCGTCAAACGAAATTATGCACATCTTGGGGAGCTTCATGCTTATGGCCGCATCGGATATCCCCATCGCCATAGTTCCGTTGAGTGCCAGTACTCCTGTTATATCAGGATTTTTCTTGAAGATCTCCCTCGCCACCAGAAAGGCCCTGCTCCTGTCGTTGTTGGCGGGAGTCGCCGTGATCACCTTGACATCGGGATACTTCTTCATCACTTCGTTGAAGCCGGCCTCACGCATGCCTCCTGTATAGCTGTGGGACATTCCTTCCATTATGAATATCTTGCCCCGGCCGTTCAGCCTCTCCATCAGATACTCGGCGGCCAGCTTTCCTCCGCCCTGGTTGTCAGTAGTAACAACAGAGCTTACCTTGGCGCCGGCCTCTTTCAGCTTTTCTTCATCTATCCCTGAATGGAGGAGAATTACGGGAAGGCCCTTTGAATTGGCCTGGACTATTATGGGTATGCAGTTTTTTATGGCCCTTTCCTTGTCCTCCGGAAAGATGATGAAGGCCTGAATCTTCTTCGAAAGCATCTCGTCGACATATTCCTTTTTGTTTCCCACTACCAGTATCAGGCGGACACCTTTCTCCTGAGCAGTGTCCCTCAGGCCTCTCTCGATCTCCTCTGTGTATGGCCCGTACGCCGCTCTGAACACCACGCCGATGGTGGTATCGCTCCGGGGGCCTGATTTTCGAGGGCAGCCTGTCAGAAAAAAGCACAGGAGCATTATGATAAATGAAACGGCCGTCAGAGAGTATCTTTTCATATCGAGGCAATCTACCCTTCCGCTGTATCTTTTACGACTGCCTTGCCGTGTTGATTAGCGCGTCTTGTGCAGTGATGATTTTCAAAGGTGCAGTCTCGTTCAGCAATCTCAGATTATATCTATACTATCAGAAATGTTTCTTTACTGCAAGAAGGGGAGGTAATTCGCTCACAGCTCACCGGATTCTTTTCACTGTCTTCATGAGGGGATCGGCGAGCTTCCAGCTCTGTCCCTCGCGCACGAGAATCAGTTCTCCGCCGAACTGGCACTTGTCCACCTCGCCTGTCTTCTGATTTGTGTCCCAGGATGTCACAAGAAGGTATACTCTGGCCTTTTCTCCGTCGCTTTCGATGAGGTCGCACTTTTCCACGTTCATGCCGCAGTTGTTTTCCCAGTTGTCTGTGAAATCCGAGAACGATGCCTTTCCCATCCCCTCCCTGCTCGTCATTGCATAGGCCCTGTCCAATGTCTTCGCATTTGTACAGGCGACGAACTGCATCACTGCAGCAATGGAAGGGTGGAGTTCCTTCGTCGGGGCCGGCGCTGGATTCTCTGCAGGCGTGACCTGGGCCGGGGGCGAGGCCCCGTCTACCCGTACATTTCGGGATGGATCGGGGGAATTCCTCACTCCCGCTGAAGTCCTGTGAAGGCTTTCATAGCGGGATATCTCTTTCAGCACCGTGGATTTCAGCACCGCGTATATGGCAATGCTCATCAATATCACGGCGGTAAATCCGATTATGAGACCTGCAATATAAGAAGGTCTGCCGAGAGCCTTTTCCCCGACATTATCGGCCTGAGAGAAATCCACAGGCGGGCTGCCGCACCGGTTGCAGATCTGTTCGCCTTCCGAATCTTCCGCTTCATATTGAGCGCGCCTGCGCAGCCGTCCTCTCATGAACAGTATGATAATCAGCAGTGACGGTATTATCATTACTGCTGCGGCGGCAATAATCAATGCGTACGGGAAGGTCTTCGGGGCAGAGTAGAGGACAGGCTGCAGCTTCTTCCCGTCTGGAAGCGTCATCGGTAAAGGCGCCGCATCGCCCTTCAGCGTGAGAGTCGCTTTTTCGCCGGATTTCAGCGAGGGCGCATAGCTGGCGATCCTTCCGTTTCCCCTTCCTGTGGTGATATGCGCCTTGCCGTCGGCTATGCCTCTTATCGAGACGGTGTATTCGCCGTCAGGCAGCTTGAAATACCAGGCGAGATCGTTTCTGGATTTGGGATGGACGAAGAGCTCGGTACCTTCGATTTCCGCTGTCAGCTCGCCTTTATCGCTGAGTCCGACGTGCCGTCCCTTCGAATCGGTCACATCCAGCGCGACAGGCGAGGCGCCGACGAGGTAGAGCGAAGGCTTCTTCTCCGGCTTCCGCATGCTGTAACTGGTATAGTCCGTGTTCCCCCATCCCTCATAGCCCTGCCATTCGAAATTCCAGTAGACAGGTGATTCGTGAAGCGGAAATGTCTTTATAGTGTATGAGCTGTCCCACTGCGGATCCGGTGTGACTTTCCAGCGGCCCCTGTCGAAATATTCTGTCCCGTAGAATTTCCTGAACTCCCCGAGCGTATATATGGCGGGGCTCTGTGTGGGCCAGGGGTCGAGAACCGTCGTGTTTTCATTTCTCCAGTCGTCATGATAGCCGTACAGGACAACTGCGTGATGCTCACCGCATGTATAGCCTGACACTATATGTATCAACAGATCGTATTCCCGGGATATTCCTCTCATCACCGGCCCGTAGTCGATCCCTCTCATGAGGTCCCTTTCTTTTTTGTCGTCGCTGAACCTCAGGCTGTTCAGCAACTGGAGGGTTTTGACGCCGTAGTTGAAGCATGTGAAGCTGTTGTCGTTGAAATACTGGTTGTTGTATGCTCCAAAGAGCATATCATCCAGTTTGGTACCGCTGATGAAGTTGAACTGCAGATAGATTCCGGCCGGACCATCGAGGGAGGTGGAAAGATTCTTAAAAGCGCAGGCGATATCGCTCTCAAGAGGGGCGGAAGCCTCTTCTTTCTTTATGATGTTGAGCGAGTTGAACCTCCTTATCACCTCGTCTCTGTGTGACGGGACTTTTGCGGTGTATATGGCAATTATCTTCTCCCCTCTTGCTTTCAGGACTTCCTGAGACTCCATCGGAGGCGCCTTGACGGTAAAGGATATCGCCGAAAGCTCTTTGAGGGTTTTACTTGACGACATCATCTCAGGGTAGTCGGCCGGGATAACGCAGGCTTTGATGCAATAAGTGCCGGTCCTGTGCGGGGCAAAGGGGATGAATGAGAACGTGCCGTCCTTCTTCGATTTGATGGGGCCTTTCCGGCTCATCGAAAACGGTGTGCTGCCGTCGATTGAGCAAAGGAGAGTGAACGGCGCCTCCCTGCCGCAGTTTACCATGGCCCCGTTCTGTCTCTTTCTGACAGCAACCGAAAAGATGACCCTTTCGCCTGATTCATACTGGCTCCTGTCGCTAGTGATTTCGATCGCCAGTGCTTCCGGCCCCTTCAGCTCGCTGTTCAGGCGCTCAATCCATTTTCTGATGGCGATGTCCCCGGCGTCCTTCGTGCTCAGGGGTTCATCGAAGCTGGCTATCCCATTGACATCAGGGCGTTCTTCGCGGCCGTCTCTGTCGATGAACGATGCAATTGCATTCATGGGTGCGTCCTTCGGAACACCCTCAATCCAGGACATCTCAAACCATCCAACGGCATTCTTTACCTTGAAGATGGATTTGAGCTTGACTCTCCTGCCGGGGGTCAGCAGTCTGACGCTGAGAGGCCAGAAACTGTCGAGCTTTTCAGATACGAGGCAGGAGGAGGATTTCTCTCCGTATATGTCCGCCTGAAGCATGCTGCCTTCATGGCCCCTGTCTCTGTAGTATTTCACTTCATTGGCGATGCTGCATTCCGACAGGAACTTATAGCGCTCCAGAGCCTTTTCATCGCTTTCACAGTAAAAAAGCCTGCACGAGCCGCTGTTCAGATTCCCGCTCGTCTCTGCGGGGATCTTTCCGCTTTTATTCAGAAGCCTCAGGGAGGTGGAGCCGATATTGTATTCTCTCGAAGAGCTGAAAGATGCGCTTACGTTGCGCGTGAACTCTGTGGAGAGCACATACAGCTCGCCTGTTCCGGATGAAGGCATCTTTTCCGCCTTGAAGGGATCGTCGGCTTTCAGCTGCACCGGCAGGTCTTCCTTCTGGAGGGCCAGATTCATCTGGATATTGCCGATCTGGGCAGGCGCATCCGACACGCAGAGCAGGGTCAGCAGGATCGCAATCATTATAAAGATGCGCTTCATTCTTTCTCCTTGTTTGTTCAGGCTTATGTTGATTACTGCTTTCGAGCATGCGCTTCATATCCTGAAAAACAGTCTGTCCCCGTTGACCGCTTATCATGAGGTGGATAGCGCTGCTTTTCCTGTCAGCGCTCGGGCTTCCGGGGCTGGTCATTTGTCTGCCCTGAAAAGCAGTCAGCTTTAATCACTTAATCCTGGAAGCTCTCAGGCCACTTCATCACTCCATGCATGACCCTGAGTATTTGCAATGATCTGTTTCTTACTCTATATGCCACAATATATCTGGTCCCTGGGACGACCAGTTCTCTGGTGCCAGGGACTCTCCCGGGACGACCAGTTCCGGGATTCTGCGCAATAAAATCATCCACGGCATCGATTATTAAAAGAACCTGCCTGGCGACCGCTCCCGGCTTGTCGGCTCCGATATATGCCGCTATTGATTCAAGGTCCTGTGAGGCCGGCTCAGTCCATAGAATCTGCAAGCCTTGCCTCCCACTTCTTTCTTACTTCTTCGTGTGGAATTAGAGAGCCCCTTTCCGCCTGGAGTATGCCTTTCTCAATTGCTTCCACCTGCCATTCGTTGACGCTCAGGTATTCTTCAATGGCATCAGCAACGAGGAATGATTTGGTCCGCGCAGTAGCCCGCGCCATTCTCTCAAGCCTCTTTTTTGTCTCCGGATCAACTCGCACAGTCATAACGTTTTTCATGGTAACCTCCTGTATTCATTGTAATACAAGATGTCCAGGAAATCAATCCCGAAAACACTTTTTGCCATATGCCGGCAGTGGAAGGGTTTGTATTTGATTATTATCGGGGTCTGGATTGATGAGCCGAGTCGGTGAAGGAGATCAGGGCTGCCGTCGGCTTCCGTCTTCAGATTTCAACTGCTTTTAAGTAGTCCACTGAGTTGCACAGCTTTATATGCCAGCCGCCGTCGTCGTGCTCGAGCATGTTGATGCACGTGTTCCTGATGTTCGTCTCGCCCAGGTCGATTGAACCCTCGGAGACGACTTTGAGCAGCGAGTTTATGACGGCGCCGTGGGCCACCATGATGACCCTGCTGTCCCTGCACCTTTCGACTGCCCTCTGCAGGCCCTGTGAAACCCTCATCTCCAGAGATTCATCACTCTCTCTCCCAGGTATCTTTCCGTCAGGGTAGGCCGACTTCATCTGCTGCAGCGTCATGCCTGAGCCTTTCCCGAAATCGCGCTCAACAAAGGCGTTTTCCCTCGTAATGGATGTGATCCCGAGCCTTTGTCCTATGATCTCGGCTGTGGCATATGCCCTCCTGAGCGGTGAGGATATGATGAAGTCCCATGGAAATGCGCTGAGATACCCGGCGATCAGCGAGGCCTGCGCTCTCCCGTTTTCATTGAGCTCAGTGTCTTCTCTCCCCTGAAACCTGCCCAGCCTGTTCCAGTCTGTTTCTCCGTGTCTAACTATGCAGAGAGTCGTCATATCAGAGTATTCCCGCGTCTGTCAGTATATCTCTGCTCGATTTGGGCCTGTTCATCGTGTAGAGGTGAATTCCAGCCGCTCCGCTGTCGAGCAGATCCCTGATCTGGGCCGCGGCGTACTCGATGCCGGCCTTTCTCAGGTCGTCAGGGTTGTCAGCGTATTTATCCATCACGAGAACCAGCTTTGCTGGAATCGAGCACCCGCTCCTGGCGGTCATCGTCTTTATGTTGGTGCTGAAAATGGGCATGATTCCGGGAACTATCGGGCATGTGATGCCCGCTGCGGCCGCCTTTTCCAGAAAGTCATAGTAAAGCCTGTTGTCGAAGAAGAACTGCGTGAGCAGGAAATCGACTCCCTGATCGACCTTTTTCTTCAGATTGAGCAGATCATCTCTCAGGCGCCTGCTTTCAGGATGTCCTTCCAGGTATGCCGCTGCAGCAATACAGAATGCGCTCTTCCCTCTTATGTGACAGATCAGCTCCGAAGCGTATCTGAATACGTTCCTGCTGAAATCGAAGTCAGGCTGGTCGAGCGGGGGATCGCCCCTGAGGGCCAGTATGTTCTCCAGATCGTTGCCGCGCATCAGCTCGAGCATTGAATCGGTTTCTTCAATCGAGTGCCCTACACATGTGAAGTGGGCCATCGTCTCGATGCCATAATCTCTCTTTATCTTCGACGCTATCTCGACGGTCCGCCCCTTCTGGCTGCCGCCGGCTCCGTATGTCACGCTTATATAGTCCGGCTTCATGTCCTTGAACTGCTCGAGCGAATTGTAGAGCTTCTCGAGCGGAACGTCCGGCTTAGGCGGGAATATCTCAAATGCTATTACAGGCTTCTTTTTCTTGAACAGTTCAGCTATTCTCATATATGCCTCCTGATGGTTGCTGACAGCTTCTGGGGTTATGCGCTTAGCACATTGATTTCCGTTCTTCATCCCGGAGCCGGAATTCACGGAGCCTGTGCATCCCGCTGCTGCTGTCCGGATTTCCGGCCTCCCCGGTACACAGTATCCCATTATTGCAGATAGCACGGCTCAGGTCAAGTGGTTGAGGAAAAAAGAATTGAATATCTAACGCGCGGCAGTCCATTTCTCGATAGTCTGCCGCAGCCTGTCGATGCTGATTGGTTTTGTGATATAGTCGTTCATGCCGATGTCTATGCATCTGTTCAGATCCTCACTGAGCGCCGCCGCAGTGAGCGCAATTATCGGAATGTCTTTCCTGCCGCTCTTCCTTATCCTTTCAGTGGCTTCCAGACCGTCCATCTCTGGCATCTGAATGTCCATGAACACCAGGCTGTAGTGATTGTCTCCAAGCCTTTCGACAGCTTCCTTTCCGTTGTTCGTGATATCGAACTCGAAGCCCAGTTTTTTGAGCGCCACGCTGATGAACTTCTGATTGACCAGGTTGTCCTCTGCAACGAGGATCTTTACCACCCGCTCTCCCGGAGGCGGCTGAGTTTCGGACCGGCTTGAGTTTTCAGATGCGACTCGCTCCATGGGAAACATGTCGGCTTCCACTGTGGGCTCGATCTCATTCAGCATCAGCGAGACTATGAACTCGCTCCCTGCTCCTTCCTCTGTCCTTACAGAGATCGTCCCGCCCATCTTTTCGACGAAGGCCCTGGCAATCGCGAGTCCCAGCCCTGTCCCTCCGAACTTTCTCGTCGTGGAGTTGTCCGCCTGCACGAAGCTTTCGAAGATCCTGTCGACTTTTTCGGCAGGGATGCCTATTCCCGTGTCCTTCACCGATATGTTGACCCTCCTCATCTTCACCGGACCTGTCTCGTCCGTCACTGAGCCGTATCTGACATCGATGTCTATCGAGCCCTTCTCCGTGAATTTCATAGCATTGCTGACGAGATTTATCAGAATCTGATAGATCTTCATCGGATCTCCTGAGAAATAGCCTGAAAACCCCACAGGGAATGAGCCGTTGAGCTGAATCGGGCGGTTCTGCAATTTCGGCCTTATTATCTTCAGGATCGATTCAATGATTCGCTTCAGATTGAACGGGACGCTCTCGAGCGTCAAGCCGTTCGCCTCAATCTTCGATACGTCGAGCACGTCGTTGATCAGAGCGCACAGGACTTTTGCGCTTTCCAGTATCGTGTTCGTATAGTCTGTCTGCACGATGTCCAGTGAAGTGTCTTTCAGCAGGTTTGAAAAGCCGATCAGCGCGTTCAGAGGCGTCCTGATCTCATGGGATATGTTGGCGAGGAAATAGCTCTTCGCCCGGTTGGCCGCTTCCGCGCGCTCCTTCATTATCTCGAGCTCGGACGTGCGCTCCCTCACTTTCTCCTCGACGGACTGGTATGCCCTCTCCAGCTCATCGTTCTTTATCCTCAGTTCGTTCAGGAGCAGCACGTTCTCTATCGTGAACGCCACCTGCCTGAACACGAACTCGATCAGGCTGAATATCTCCTGCGGTATCATCTCCGCCGCTCTCATCGACGACATCAGCATTACGCCGTGAATGCGCTGATTCGAGGCCAGCGGTGCGAAGATTATGCTCTTCTCCCTGCCTGGAACTTTTGACGGGAGCTTGAAGACCATCGACTTGCTCTGCTTCAGCCCCCATCCGAAGAAGTCCCTCTCGATCAGCTCTTCGACCACGCACTGCGACTCCCTGTCCTTCGAGGAGGGGAATACGGCGTCGTGCTCAAACTCCATGGTCGATCTGTCCAGGCTGAGATAGGAGACGAAGTGGCATGGGATGATCTGCCTGATCCCCTCTGCCGTGGAGCGGATGATCTGATCGACTGCGGCTGACGAATCGCTGCCGCCGTAACACTTCACAAGATCCTCGCTTATGAAGAGGATGTTCCAGACTGTCTTGAAGAGAGATTCGAAATAGAGAAGACGCCGCCTGCTCTCGCCCTGCGAACGCTCACCGCTTGCTCTTTTCAGCTGCGATCTCTTACGAGAAAATCTTGATAAGCTCATGGAATTCCTTTACCGTCTCTTCTGCTATAAGCTCCAGCATCGCCGCCCTGAGGTCCACGATCTCCCTGACTTTCTCGCTGATTAGCGGGACTTTCCAGTAGCCGGAGTTGCCCAGCCTCAGGGCTTTGGCTATTGAGTTGGCTATATGCACCACAGCGACATGCTTGGGGTGCTTCATACCGACCGGAAGTGTATGATGGCAGGATATCGCCTCTATCAGCAGGGCTGAGAGGCCCCACCTTCTTGCGACCAGGGCGCCTACTTCAGTATGCGTGTAGCCCAGCACCATCTTTTCGGCCTCGCTGAAGGTGAGGCTCTTTTTTTCACTGGTCATCGATATGATCGTCACGAAAAAGTCTGTAAGGCACTGGTCTATTATGACCTTCCCTATATCGTGGATGAGTCCGGCCGTAAAGAGCTCTTCGATCTCGAACTTTCCTATGTATTTGGCAGTGATCTTCGCGGCAATGGCGCATCCCAGCGAGTGCTTCCAGAACTCCTGGCGATCGAAGACGCTTCCGTTCATCTGCTTCAGAAATATGTTTATGACCGATGTGGCGAGAATCAGCTCGCGTATCGCGCTGAAACCTATCACCGAGACAGCCCTGGGGATGCTGTCGATTCTGGATGGGAACCCGTAGAAAGCTGAATTGGCTATTTTGAGGACCTTGGAGGCAATCACCTGATCGTGCGAGATCTCCCTGCCGATTTCGATCGCAGAGCAGCGGGGATCTTCGATCAGTCTGCATATTCTGTAATATGTCGATGGAAGTGTGTCGAGCTCTTTCACTTTCTCGCTGAGAAAGACGAGATCAGGCACCTGGGGGCCTGTCTTCTGAGTCTTCGTCGCAGACATGCTTTCGTTCGAGCTCAAGGTATTCTGCCTTTCAGGGTATTGCCGCAGTTGATCAGCGTATTGATTGCCACCCGCTTAAGCTCCATATTGAGCTCATCGAGGTTTTCAGAGGGAAATAGAAGAGCGATCTCCTTTTCTACAATCTGTCTGGTTTCATCGCATAGAAGAGAGAGTTTGTCGGCCTTACGGCATTCGATGCCCTCCACGTGGAGCTCGACGATGCCCCATGTTTTGAGCAGTTTGAGGTGTCTGTCTGAGAGGACGGTTCCGGAAGGAAGGAGAAGCTGCCCCTGGTAGTTGCCTACCGGCTGCGAAATCTTCATCCCCGCTTTGACTTCCTTGATGTTCAGAATTCCCATTGATTTTCGCTTACCTTGTGTTATTGGCTGCATTAAGACTTCAATTACTCTACCGGAACTGGTAAGTTTCTATCATGAATATCGGAGTTTCGAGATTAAGTTAAAGTGCAGAATTTTCCCCGGTTCACTCCGGAATATCTGGACCCCCTTATGCTAGCGAAATATAATGAAAAAGAGTTCCTGCCCTTATTGTTTCGCCTGTATTTATTATACTGAACGGCAATTGCTTCTGCAAACTGGAAAAGCCGCTCCCGATGCAATGTCCGGCCGATTGTGGCAGTCTCCAGGTCATGGTGTGAGCTGAAATATGCTGAAATTATTCCCTGAGGCACAAAATGCTGTAGATTGCAGGCAATTCTTTCTGAGAACTCGATATGTGACGAAATCGTAACAATATTCATACGACCGCCTGATGGAATGTATAGAAGAGGCGAGAAAGGAAGTGACTCTGCAGCCTGCATAGACGGCTTAAATGCTGCCGGCGCCTGCAGCAGCGCCTGGCTGACTTCCTTCAGGAAAGGCCTGCCGGCTCCTTCAGAGAGAGCTGGAGCACTCAGTGTGGAGACGCTCGAGGCTCTCCATAATCGCAGGAATCCATGAGGCGTGCTCAGGCTTCATCAGGCAGCTTCTCAGCACTGTGACGCTGTCTGTGTCGATCTTGATATCAGGATGATTCGATGAGAATTGTCCTGATTTTATTTTCAGTGTGGCCAGATAGAGCATGCTCTCCTTCGAGCTCATGCCCAGGCTCATTATCTTCTCGCTCATCGCCGATATGGAGCTTGTCGAGGCGGCCTTCGGGAAATATATCACTATGTTGCTCTCAGGCTCTATGTACAGCTCGTAACTGTCTGAGGCCCTGACTGCCTCCGCCAGGCTGCCTGCAGCATCTATCGTTTTCTTCAGGATCGGGCCCATCCCCCTGTCATACTCGAGCTCGAAGAGCCTGACGGTGAACCACAGAGCAGCCGCCGCGGCGCCGGCCCTCGAGCATTCCACGCTTATCTCGCCGAGGTGAAGCTCGTCGGAAGTGAAGTAGGTGTATGGAGAATCGTGTCTGTAGAAACTTCCGACACTCGGATCGCTGAATATGACGGCTCCGCATCCATAGGGCTGAAGGCCCTGCTTGTGCGGGTCGAAGACGACGCTGTCGCAGCGGGATATGAGGCCGTAAGCCGCGAGACTCTTTCTGTATTGAGGGATCAGCGCAAAATAGCCTCCGTACGCGGCGTCAACGTGAATCCTGAAACTGTATTTCTGCTGCAGCTCCAGTATGCTTTCCAGATCGTCCGCCGCTCCCATGCTCGTCGTGCCCAGCGTTGCGACGACGGTTCCGACATCGCCGCGCCTCAGTGTCTCCTCCAGATGCCCGATGTCCATCCTGCCGAGCGGCGTCGATCTGATTTCGAGGCAGTCCAGCCTGAGCCAGTGGCACACCCTTCCGTGGGTGTAATGAGCCTGATCGCTGAATACGACCTTCCTGGAGGGGTGCAGTTCCCTGGCTATGAAAAGCGCTTCGAAGTTGGCTATCGTTCCGCTGGATGTCAAGTGGCCCAGGTGTTTTTTGAATCCGAACTTCCCGGCGAAGAGCCCGATCAACTCCTTCTCCATCGCCGCAGTGGCAGGGCCTGCGTCCAGCGCGTGGTTGTTGGGGTTTATCATCATAGCCGCAATATATGCTATCATTGCGGCGCCGTGAGGAGGCTTCAGCATCTGTCCGGCATAGAGCGGGTGATGAAATGGATAGTTGTCCCTGAGTCGCCTGGTGAGCTCGGCAGTCACGGCGTCGAATCTCTCTCCATCTATAAGAAGCGTTTCGTCGCCTTCAAAGGGAGGAAAGCCTTCCTCCCATCGATGCACGGCGTCGATCACTTCCATCAGCCTGTCTTCATAGTCAGCAAGGCTCATTGCCATCATCCTTTCAGTGCCATAAAAGCTGCGCTCTCCGAGGCGTTTCCCGGAGAGCGTCTCCTTCAAATCCTGCGCAGCCGGAACTGCAGCTTATTTCTTTTCAGGCATCACCGATGTCATCGATGTGAACACAGTTACTGCGCCTGCAGGAAGCGTCATCGCCCCCTTCTTCCCCTCCTCCGGAGCGGCTGGAGGCCTGTTCAGGTAATAGCGCGTGACAGCTCCCGCCGGAGTGAAGCTCTGCTCTTTTTCGAGGTTCAGATTGCACGCCACCGTGAGGGGCTGGCTCTTCCCTGAAGGGTCGGAGAGACGGATGCAAAGTATGTCCGGCGCGCCGGCCTCGTCGAGAACCTGCATGTGCACGTCCTTTTCGAGCAGCGGCTTCATCTCTCTCAGTGCGCTGTTGACACTCAGCATCTCCCTGAGGATGTTCCTGTCGCTCGTCCATTCTCCTGTCAGCCTCTCCGGCTTTGACAGCAGCAGCAGCCTGGGCGCGTCAGGGTGGGCCTTCCTGTCGGCTTCGCTCATGTATTCATAGAACTGGCCGGCCTCCTTGATATGTGTGGAGAGCCCGACATTTATCGTCGAGTCTGCGACGAACTCGGTGCCGAACACCGTGTTTGTTATAAACGGCGCGCCTTCTTTTTCTGAGATTATCCTGAACAGCGTATAGTAAAGGAGGGTCAGCTTTCTGGCCTTGTCCTTGTTGACAGGAGCCTCTGTGAAGTCAGGGATCGATGTGCCGGGGCGGAGCGGAGCCTTTGACAGTTCGCGCGTCGCAGGCGTCTCGCCTATGCGCTTGGTGTTGTAGTTGTCTGCGGAGCCGAACATCCTGCCCTTCGCGATGTCGTATTTCGCCACTTCCCGGAAGAGCTTTTTCGTGCCTTCCTTATAGAAGTTGACCGCCTTCTCCGGGTCGTCCTCATAGAGCTTCATCTCGGTCTTGTCGCTGTATGAAGCCATGCAGTAGGCGAATACGAGGCCTGTCAGCACGCCCTGGTGAGTGGACAGATAGTCGAACCCCGCGCCGAGGTTCTCCTCCCAGATGCAGGGGAGCACATTTCTTATCGAGCTCTTCAGATCTTCAGGGAGGGCGTGGCCCATGTCGAGCACGAAGCCGTCTGCGCCCATCTTCTTGTATACTGAGAAATAGCTCCCGATCATGTCCCATACAGGCTGATTCCTGTATCTCTTCTCGATGGACGGCTCCACGTCCTTGAAGAACTTTGCGGTGACGAACGAGAGCGGCCCCACCATCGGCAGGCTGCCGTCCACGTTGTCATAGAGCCTCAGGTACGTGACGTCGCTCCAGAAAGGCTGGATCTCGAAAGGGGTGTCACAGAAGGCCGGGAAGACCTCGGAGCGCTTTACCGCGTCGATCTCGCCTTTAATCTTCTTTCCCTGTCCGTCGATCTTGAAATAGCAACCGATGAGCTTTCCGGACGGCTCCCGCTTCACGAGATCCGGAGGAGGCATGAAGAAGCCTGTGTATTCCGGATCTGTCTTCGTAACATCAATGAGGTCTTTGCACTGGTATTTTCCGCCATATATCTTCTTCTTGTACTCGTTCTGGAACCACTGCTCGAAGGAGGCGCGATCCTTGAAGCGCCTCAGGCCGTCTGCTGTCTGGTAGTCGTAACTGCTGTTATAGTAATCAGGCATGCGCCTCGGTGTGCCTTCCTTGACCCAGTATCCGAACGACGGATACTGTTCCAGAATCTTCGAATCTATTGATACCGTGCGGGGGATGACTTCCTGCACCACCTTCATGTTCAGCGCGTGCGCCGCTTCGAGGAATGCCTTGTACTGCTCATTGACAGACCCTTCGAAGAGCGGATCTGCCAGGTTCGAGTCAATATGGAAGGGGTCGCGTATTGCAAAGGGCGAGCCAAGATTTCCCTTGCGCCCGTAAACTCCTATCTCCGTGATCGGCTGGAAGTGGATCGTGTTGTAGCCGAGAGCTTTCAGATACGGCAATAGCATTATGTTCTTGATGAACGTTCCCATTTCGCGCCGGCCGTCGCCGTTCAGCGTTATGTCTGATCCTGTTTTCGAGCCGATATAGCCGTTCTGATCGTGGTCATACATCGATATGACCCTTGGAAGAGCGTTCATTGCCACGACTTTTTCGCCTGTCTTGAGGTCTGTAGCGACTGTCCCGACAGGATGCTTCGCCTTGTATTCGGCAATCGACGCTATCACCTTGCCGAGCGTCTCATAAAACGATCCGATTTTCACGGGCTTTGTGAGATTTCCCGACTTCGCCAGATCTGTCATCTCCTTTTCGCCCTTCTCAGGATCGATGAGCCAGGCCTGCGGCACGCAATACGTTCCTTTTCCCGCAGGCATCTTCTTCGTCAGGCACTGCCTGTAGATTTCGTTCAGGGCAGGGCAGCTCTGCAGTTCCTTTTCAGCGCTCTTCGGAACCTCTGATGCTCCGGCACCCATGGCGCCCCAGAGCAGGAAGAGCATGCAAGAGATCAGGGCAATGGCTGTATGGCGTTTCATCCGTACCTCCCGAGAGAATAGTATCCCTATCATTTTTGCACCGGCGAGCCTCATTCCTCCACCCCCAAAAAGCAGGGACAGTTAACTACTTTTTCCTGAAGTAAGCAGGGACAGTTAACAACTTTCACTGAAGAAAAACGAAGAAGGCTGAAAAAAGCGGAGGCGGCAACAGCTGATGGAGGCTCTAAGCAGGGATTTCGGCGTGCCCGAACTGGCGGGCGTGCTACAGGTTCCTGTTGAGCTTTATCCCGCCTATGTCCACAAAGCCCTCGTTCTCCTCTATCGTGAGCCTCGAGAGGTCCATCATCTCGACTTCCTTTTCGAGGGCCTTTCCGGAGTGTTCGTGCTCCCTGTCTGTCAGGCATCTGCTCTGGCCTGTCTTCAGATCGAATTCGATGGCCTCTCCCTTTTTAATGTCTGCCAGTACGACGCACCCGGCGCCTGTTGCCTTCATGGGAGTGAGGAAAGAGTCTTCCGATGAAGGGAGGGTTCCTGCAGCGAGCAGCTCTCCTTTTGTGGAATACTGCGATATCGATCTGGAGCCATGAAGCACGTAGAACGAGTCTCCTCCGGGGTCGGGCATGAATCCTCTGATAATGCCTTTTATCTGCGCCAGATTGGAGTTCTTTTTGCCTCTGGGCGAAATACCCTTGAGGGTAACCTCTGTCTCATTAAGGGCCTTCTTTATTTCCGCTTCGGACATCTGTCCGTTGGCCTGCGGAGGTATGTTCATTGCGGAAATGGCGTTGTTGTCGAACATAATGACTGAGCCGTCTTCCATCGGGACCATGCACGTATTGGGGGCAAGGCCGTCGACGCTCCAGAGGCGCTTCCCGTCGGCGCCCAGCTTCTCCACCGAAAGCTCTCCCTCCATCATCGGCGCGAAGCCTCCCAGCATTCCTCCCATGAGGCCTGCCATCATGCTGATGCCGCCGAGACTCGGGATGCCGATGCCGCCGAGACTGGGGAAACCCGTGCCGCCGGGCTGCCCTGAAGGCTGCGGCATATTTGCCGCCGGGAGAGGCTGGCCTGCCGGCTGCAGCGGAGGCGGAGCCGGAGGTGGCTGAGAAGGGGTGGAGAAAGGTCCCGTGCCTGCAGCGCCTGAGGCCGGCGCCGCTCCAGGCATGCCTGCAAAAGGGTTTGGAGAAGCCCAGGCAGGTATCCTGCTCTCGCTTATCATCACCGTGAGGTTCCCGTCTCTGTCCGGCGGGCACATCGATGCGTTTCTGGAAAACCCGTCCTGAGGCTTGACGCGATCGTGAAAGACGAAGTCGTTCTTCTTCGTCCCTGTTTTAAGGTCGAATACGCAGAATCTGTTGCCGTCCTTTACGTAAACCTCGTCAGCTCCCCGCTGATTTACTTCGCTCCATTTTATGCCATCAAAGGAATCGGGAAGCTTCTGGGGATTCCCGGAAGGATCGAACTTTACCGGACGGCCTTGAAATCCGTTTATCACGTAGTGATTTCCTGTGGAATCGAAGAGGTGTCTGGTAATAAATCCTTCCAGCTTTCTATCGAACCGGAGCGAGCCGTCCCTGTTGAGGGATATCAGCCGCGAGCCGTCCAGGATTGTCGGAGAGCCGTCAGGCGCCACCTGCACCTGCATCATGAACGCGTCCTGGACGGGGCGCTCCCACTGTATATCGCCGTTTGGCTCCAGCGCCGCAATATAGCCGCTCTTCTGGTTTTCGCCGAACGTGAATTGCGAGCCGTAGCAGACGAAGGCTGAGCCATCTTCTCCTCTGCAGTATGAGTTAACTGTGTAGTTTCTTGTCTTGTCGATGCCGCCGACCTCGAAGTCCCCGTCGTAGGCTTTGAGAAGGGAGGAGATGCTCTTGTAGGAGGTCGGTCCCTGGCCGTTGGATCGCTGGAACGATTCGGAAGGCAGGGGGGCGCTCTCATCCTTTTTCTTAGGCGTGCTGATGGGCTGCGGCGTCAAACCTGCGTTGATATTGTTGATCTGCATCAGGTGCCCTCTCACTATGCATAAAATACTGAGAGCTTTATTTCCTGTATTGAATTGTATCACAATCAGATGGAGATGTCAAAGATATCTGAATACATGTTCGGGGCACATATTTCCAGGTAGTACTTGAGTGATCGGGTGGCTGAGGGATCGAGGGATCGAGGGATCCAGGGATCCAGGGATCGAGGGATCCAGGGATCCAGGGATCTAGGGATTGAGGGAACGAGGGAATGAGGGATCCAGGGATCCAGGGATCCAGGGATCGAGGGATCCAGGGATCTAGGGATTGAGGGATCCAGGGATCTAGGGATTGAGGGAACGAGGGATTGAGGAAATGAGGGATTGAGGGAACGAGGGATTGAGGGAACGAGGGATTGAGGGATTGAGGGATTGAGGGATTGAGGGAAGGAAGGATCCTTTTGATCCATTGACTCTCTGGATCTCTTGATCCCTGAAATGTATGGGAAAACCTGGTCTGAATGAATGTGCTATGGCTCTTGAATGGTGTTCAATATGTGCAGGCAGAATCTATATGTAAGAAAGGGGGATGTGGAGATTAGGAGGGATTGGGGCAATGTTCTATTTGAAATATTTTCACCAGAAAAACGCAGATATGGTTCCCGTTTTTGGAAAATGCTTATCTGTCCCTACTTTTGATCCGCAAAGTGGTTAACTGTCCCTACTTTTGAAGTGGTTAACTGTCCCTACTTTTGGGGCCTGCTTCTGGGGGACAGGGATTCATTGTGGAGTGTAGAAATTATTGTTCGCCTGAGGCTGCAGATTTTCTGCAAACCTGTATCAAGCGCGAGGACCGAAATGAGCAAGAACATGAGGGCCGCGTTCTACGTGCTGCTCATCATCTGTGCAATCAGCTTCATTATATCCACTCTTCTTATAGTCTTCCATGTCAGGAAGGAGAAGAAGATACTCGCCGACGCGAAGCAGAACTCGCAGAATGAGGTCAGGCGATCTGCCGAGCAGATTGAAGCGCTGATGCAGGAAGTCCAGAAAGCATCGCAGACCCTCGCCGACCAGGCCTCCTGCTCGACAGATGTGTCTGCTCTCAACGAGAAGCTCAAGGAGATCCTCGATACGGATCTGAACATAGCGGAGATCACCGTCGCATACGCGCCCAACCGCTTCAACCCGGAGATCCGCTTGTATGCGCCCTCTGCTGAGGTAAAGGATGGCAAAGTCGCTTTTTTTCAGCTGGAAAAGTACTCTGATTATACGGAGAAACAGTGGTACAGAGACACAGTCGACGCCGGCAGCCCCACCTGGTCAGAGCCTGCCACCGATGAAAGAATAAAGAGCTGCGCCGTGTCTTACAATATTCCGTTCCTCATGCCAGGGGAGGACAGAAGCATAGCGGGAGTCGTTCATCTCAACATTCCGCTCGTCAACATAAGAACGTACGCCAGCTCGATGGAGCTTGGAAATGCCGTCCTGCGCTTTGTGATCTCCAGGAAGGGATATTTCGTCTACTATCCATTGAATGAGGCAGTAGAGAACCGCAGCAATATCCTCGACTCGGTGAGAGACACAAAAGACCGCTCCCTGGAAGAGAAGATAAGAAAAGTGCTCGCCGGCGAGAACATCTCCTTCGAGAGCAGAGATCCGACCAGCAACTCGACGTACATGAGCTTTTATGAGCACATACCGTCGACCGGATGGTGTGTTGCCAGCAGTTACCTTGTCGAGCAGTTTACTCTCAGCGAGACGGCGTTCAGGAGGCAGCAGATTCAGATAATCGTCTCCCTGATTATCTTCCTGACGACTCTGACGGCTCTCGTCTCGAGATCCTATCTGCTTAAGAAACAAAGCCTCTGGTGGACATCAATAGTATTTACCTGCCTCTGCCTGTCAGGCACGCTGTACATCCTGAGCATCGTCTACACCGCGCCGCTCAAACAGGGAGACGAGGGAATATTTCTCACCGACAGGGTCAAGATTCAGAAAGCCCTGTCGAAATTTGAGGCTTTCATTATGAAGACTCATATGAAGCATCCTGTCAGGATCCCGACAGGAATCTACCTCCAGTCCGTCGAGTTCCTCACCTCGAACGATCTCAAGGCCGTAGGATATCTGTGGCTCAAGTACCCTGCAGGCGAGGAGATTCACGAGCCGATCTTCCCTGAGGCCACATCGCTCAACCTGAAGCCCGTATCCCGAAAAAAGGACGGAGAGTATGACGTGGTTCGCTGGAAATTCGAGGTAACACTGCGGGAAAACTTCGACTATTCAAAGTATCCTCTCGATCGCCCTGATATGTGGATATGGGTCAAGAGCGGCGATTTTGAGGATAGGGAGATCCTGGTCCCGGATCTCGAATCGTATAAGGCCACATCGCCCCAATCCGGACCGGGACTGCCGGAAAGCGGCTTCGTCTTTCCGGGATATACTCTGATAGGCTCTTTCTTTGAATTCAATCCGTCGGTAGCCACAACTGATTTCGGGATCAGAAGCACGAACAGGGTGGAGACTTTCCCGGAGCTCTATTTTCACGTCGTGGGAAGGCGAAACGTGCTGAATCCCTTCGTATCGAAGGTATTTCCGCTTCTCATCATGCTCTCGATGCTGTTCGTCGTGAAGCTCAAATTCACAAACAACGAGGAAGAGAAGGCCACGTTCGGAATAAGCGGGATCGGGGTCCTGGGAACGGTCATCAGTTTCTTCTTCTCGACGATGCTCTCCCAGTCTTCGCTCAGGAATGAGATTAATGTCGAGCGGATTACCTATCTCGAGAATTTTCACCTGATAACATATTTCATGCTCTTCTATATGGCCGTCACAACCTTTTTCTTCATCGGGAAGAAGAAGCCTTCGATACTGGAGTATGAGGACTGCCTGCTGTCAAAGATTCTCTACTGGCCTCTTGCTACAGGCCTGCTGCTTGCAGTGTCGATTTATTACTACTACTGATCTGCTGCGGCAATCCGGCCCCGGACTGAAAGCCTCCGGCCTTAAGATTCAATTACCTGGCTGCTACAGCAGAGTCGGTTTCAACTGAGGTATCGGAAACGGACTGATATCTCACAAAATATGTCATATATACGGGAGTCTGAACAGGAAGATTGATGGCTGAGGTATAATAGTAAATCAGGGATGATGACTCTGAAATAGATTCTGCACCGTCGCTCATGGCAGATTCTATCCAGCAACTGCCGCCGCCTTGTCTCTCCTTCTTTTTCAACAAATCTGCCACACTGTAGAGCGCGAAACATTATCACTTAAGGACATGTCGAGGATATTCGAGATTCTCATAAGTTACCGGTTTGAGGCATCAGAGCGGCCATAGCATTCAGGTGGGGTATTGGAGATGGACAAAAAAGAGCTTTCAATTCTTCTTATCGAAGATGACGAAGATGATGTGCTTGTGGTCAGGGAGATGTGCAGCGAGGCAGTCGCCAGGGACATGCACATCTCTCTTGTCACAGCTGCGACGCTGAGAGAGGGTCTTGAGTGCATTGACCGAAACAGCGTGGATATGATCCTTCTCGATCTCTTTCTTCCAGACAGCAGGGGACTTGCCACGATTGAGATGCTGCAGAAGCGGAACACAGGAATCCCTGTCGTAGTGTTGACCGGGCAGGATGATGAATGGACAGGCATTGAGGCAGTGAAGAAAGGCGCACAGGATTTCCTTGTAAAGGGAAAAGTTGACAACAGCCTCTTCATCAGGGTAATAAAATACGCCTTTGAGCGGAATCAGCTTCTCCAGGAGCATATCAGCACGCTCGAGCGCCTAAGGGAGAGCGAGGAGAACTACAGGAGCCTCTTTCAGGATTCTCCAATCGCGCTCTGCGAACTTGACTGCAGCGACAAGAAGAGATATATCAACGCCCTCAGAGATAATGGAATAGAGAACTTCCAGGTATATTTTCTCAACAATCCCGAAGAGATGATGAAGCTTGCCGAGTATACGAGAGTCATCAATGTCAATAACCACGCAGTCAGGCTCTTCCAGGCCGGAAGCAGGGAAGCGCTGAAGAGAGATTTCTGCGCCTTCCTTTTCGATGAATCGTATGATATATGCATGGAAGAGCTAATCGCGATTTCGCAGGGCAGAGGGAGCTTTGAGATAGAGGCCTCGTGCAGGACGATGAAGGGCAGGAGGCTCAGCATCTCTGTAAACTGGATCGTTCCGGCAGCGTGGCAGGAGAGCTGCTCCAGGGTCATCCTGAGCATTCTGGATATCACCGAACAGAAGAGACTTCATAATGAGCTGATGAAGAGGAACAGGGAGCTGGAGAACTTTTCCAACCATCTGAGTCACAACATAAAGAACAACCTGCTGCTTATCAAGCGTGTCATCGATCTTGCCGAGATCAGGCCTGAATATCTGTTTCAGAACTCCAGGCTCATGGCGGACAGCGCTGAAAGCCTTATTCTGTATATCAACAAGCTCCTGAAGCTCGCAAGATCCGGGAAGGTGATATCCGAAAAGACGGATGTGCAGCTCGTGCCTGTCATCACTGAGCTCTTCAGCAGGATAAGGCCCCCCGAGATAGAAGCCGAGATAACCTTTCAGGATTCGTTTCCTCTTGTACAGGGTGACCCGCTTGTTCTGGAGCAGCTCTTCCTCAATCTGCTAGGGAACTCGCTGCAGTACAGAGACCTCAAGAAGCCTGTGCTGACTGTCAATCTGGGATACAGCGAAAAGGAAAATGGAATCGAGATAATATACAGAGACAACGGAAGCGGCATCGACAGGGACAGGCTGGAGCATATTTTTGATGAAGGTGTCACTTCTTCTGAAGAAAGCCATCTGGGCATCGGCCTGGCAATAGTGAAGAGGATCGTGGAGGCACACGGCGGCTCTGTCTACGCAAAGAGTGAAGGGATCGACACTGGCGTTGAGTTCATAATGTTCTTCCCCTCATCTCCCCGAACGGACTCAGACCCGGTTTCAATGGGCGAGGCATTTGCCGGGACTATTCGCACAGGCTTATGATATCACTGTTCCGGGGCTGCCCATGCTGCTTCCATGCTCCGTCGCCGTAACGGCATTTACCTATCTGAAGGCTCCGTTTTCAACAAGAAATGATGTCAGCTCCTTGTTGCCGGATTCCACGGCAAGACGGAGCGGCCGCCATCCATTATTGCTTCTGGCGTTGACATCTGCTCCCATTGTTATGAGAAGCTTTGCTGCATCCTGCCGGCCAGTGGCTGCGACCCAGTGGAGCAGGGTCAGCCCCCATTCGTCTTTTTCGTTGACTACGCTAGGATCTATTGAGTTGTCGAGCAGCAGTTCTTTGAAGCCCTCCAGATCGCCTTTCAGAATGGAATCATACACCCTGTCCATCTCTATCCGCCCCCTTTTCACCATATTCTGCAGCGAGTGCTGCAGCCCCCCATCGGCAGAGATCCTGAATGCCTTCAGCTTAATTATAACTGCGCCATGAATACTTTTTATCAGTATATCGGAAGATAGTTCAGGCTATCAGGGGATTTAAAACTATCTTTTGATATACCGGTGATCCCCGGGGAAATCTGAGAGATGTGAAAGAATTAATATTTAGAAACACGAGTTACTCACTGTATTGGTTTTTTAGATAGAACTCTTTGGACACAGGGTTTTGGGTACAGGGTCAGGGCAAGAAACAGGTGTCTGCTGGAAAAACCGAAAGATGCGTAAGTCGTATTAGAAATATTCCGGTTAGCCACTGCTCCATGTCAAGAAGGAGAGAGGCGGATTAAGGCGATGACGCCTATCAGAATAATCATCGTGGAGGATCATGCTGTTCTCAGGGAGTCACTCTGTCTTTCTCTTGCCATGGAGAAGAGCTTTGAGATAGCAGGCAGCTGGAATAACGCCGAAGATGCCCTGAAGCATCTCGGCGCTCAGCCTGTGGATATAGTGCTCACTGACAACAGGCTTCCCGGCATGGATGGAATAGTCTTCACAAAAAAAGTGAAGGAGAGCCATCCTGATATCAAGGTGGTAATACTCTCGATGATTACCGACGAGGAGACGGTCCTGGAGGCTCTGGAGGCGGGGGCGATGGGATATCTGCCCAAGGAGCTATCCATCAGCGATCTCATTCAGACGATCAAGAATGTAAATGCAGGAACCCTGTCGCTGCCTCCGGAGCTCAATGAGAGTCTTCTTCGTTATGTGGCGAAGTTCAGGAAGAAAAAGGACAGGGACTCCATTCTCACGCCTGAGCAGGTGAAACTGCTGAATCTGGCTGCTGATGGCTTTACAAACAAGGAGATTGCCGCTCGCATGGATCTGCCGCTCACTACAATCAAACTGCGCTTCCAGGAGATATTCAGGGCTCTCGATGCAAAGCACAGAACTCATGCGATATTGAAGGCGATGAAGCTGGGGATCCTCATCATAGATATATGAGCAGAGCACCTGCACGATGCCGGACAGAGGCTTTGACATATGCGGCCGTATTCTCTGCAGTTTTTACGAGCAGACGATTTCCGACAGATGAAGGGAGCAGATGACACAATGACAGAGAAGATCAGAATGGTAATTGTGGAGGATCAGCTTCTTCTCAGGGAGACTCTTGAGCTTGCAATGAACAGTGACAGGGAATTCCATGTGGCAGGGAGCTTCGGAAACGCTGAAGATGCTCTTGAGTTCATTGCCGGCAATGAAGTCGATCTCGTGATGCTAGACAGGATCCTTCCAGGGATGGGCGGCATCTCCCTTACGAAGAGGATAAGGGAGCTTCAGCCTTCGAGCAGGATAGTCATGGTCTCCATGATCAGCGACGAAGAAAGTGTTTCAAGAGCCATGGAGGCCGGAGTCGACGGATATCTGCCCAAGGAGATAGCGCTGGCAGAACTCATCAGGGGAATAAAGAAGGTTTATCTCGGCGAGAAGCTCATCTGCTATCAGCTTACTGAAAAGCTTATAAAGCTCTATTCATGAGACTCTTCGGCACCGCATGAGACCGTGACTTCAATTGTGCGCCCACTGCAGGTCGAAGCAGTTTCAGAAGTTCAGCCCTGAGCCTGCGGGTAATCCTGTCCTTCAGCTCGATCGGGCACTCGTGCTTACAAATGCCTGATTCTCCGCCTTCAGCAGAATAATTCAACCGCTCCTCGAACCTTTCTCAGTAATCGAAGTTCTGCCTCCGCTTCTCCTGATTCGCTTCCCGTCCGGTAATGAGCATGTGCCTGTCACTGCCTGTGGGATCTTCATATTCAGGTTGCCTGTTTTCGCGCTCGCTGTTATCCGGTCTCATCATGGATCCCCTCACGACCTGTTCGCAAGTCCGTCATTTAATACTGTGGGTGCACCTGCTGCTGCCGGTGCCGGTGCCAGGCTGTGCATGGTCACGGTCTGGATCCTGAAGTCAATGGCTGCTCCGCTTCAGCAGAATACCTGACGGCACCGCCATCTGCTCATATGTGAGACACGATTGATTAAAACAGGCATATCGTTTATAATTGGCATTAGCTGTCAAGGATGGACGGGAGATTTCAGTAGTGAAGCGCATAATCACAATAGCTCTGCTGTCGATTCTGCTGATTGTCGGCGCCGTGTTTCTGGTCCGCTGGATCCTGCACGGCATCGATCACGTTAACACGGACGATGCCCGTGTACAGGGAAATCTCGTGGCGCTCAGCAGCAAGGTACAGGGGCGGATCATCCGGCTCGGCGCCGATACAGGTGACACTGTAAAAAAGGGACAGGTGATGGTCCGCCTCGACGATCGCGATCTGAAGGCCGTGCTGTCCCAGTCGGAGGCGCAGCTCGAATCGGCCCGTTCAGAGGAGAAGCGGCAGGCTGAAGTCGTGGCGCTCCAGATTAGCGAGGCGCGCCAGAGAACAAAGCAGGCTGAAGACACCCTCTCTTCCAACAGAAAGCAGCTTGACATCACGAAGGACGATCTGGCGATGAGCAGCGAGATTGCCCAGGCCCAGATAGACCGTCAGGAAGCCGCGATCAGTGCGGCCAGAGCGATGATCACACAGGCGAGAGCATCGGAGGAGGAAGCCGCCCGTGATGAGATGAGATCGGTTCACCTCTTTGACAGGGGAGCAATATCGAAGCAGGCGGAGGAGCAAGCCAGGACACACAGAAAAGTTCTGCACGAGACCACGAAGGCTGCCATGGAAAACCTAAAGCAGCAGGAGCACCTGCTGGAAGTCGCGCAGGCGAATCTTCACACGATACGCATGAAAGAACTTCAGATGAAAGCCGCCGAGAACAACGTGGACCTCAGCAGCAAAGGCCTCAGCATAGCTCAGATACAGCAGCAGAGGAACATGGTGGAAAGAGAGATCCTGAAGAGTCTGGCCGCGAAGAGGCGCGAAGCAGAGGCAAAGGTCAGCTACAACAGGCTGATGCTCAATGAGGCCGTGATATACTCGCCTGTTGACGGCACAGTAGCACAGCGCGGCGCCAACGTAGGAGAGATGGCCCTGCCGGGCTCTCCGCTTTTTTACATAGTGGACTCCGGCAACATATGGGTGACCGCGAACATTGAAGAAGTCCAGATTAGGCGCGTCGGCGAAGGTGCGCACGTCGACGTCCGCGTCGACGCCTATCCCGGAAAGGTGTTCAGTGGCACTGTAGTCTTTTCGAGTCCCGCCACATCGTCGGAGCTTTCGCTGTTCCCTTCGGACAACCCGTCCGGCACGTTCATCAAGATCACCCATAGAATCCCTGTCAGAATAAAGATGGAGCAGAAGGACCTGCATCTGCTGAAGCCTGGAATGAATGTCATAGTGGATATAGAGGCCCGGCGTGAGAAGCCGAGGGACGGCAGGACTGTTTCAAGAGAGCTTCGAAATGGCATCTGAGCATCCGGATAAAGCCGCCGCCGCTCCGCCGGAAGATGATGGCTACAAGTGGAGAGCCATCGGGATTGTCATCATCGGAACGTTCATGGCCATCCTGGACAGCAGCATCGTCAATGTGGCTCTTCCGCACATGATGGCGGCGTTCGGCACGGATATCGAGACTATCAAGTGGGTCGCCACCGCCTATATGATAGCGTACGGCGTGGTGGTGCTTACGTCGAACCACCTGGGCATCAGGATGGGCCACGAGCGGCTATATATATATGCCCTCATCCTGTTTACGATCGGCTCTTTCCTATGCGGAAAGGCCTGGAGCATAGGCTCGATGATCTTCTTCAGAGCCTTTCAGGCAGTCGGCGGAGGGCTCATGCTCCCCACAGGTATGACTATTATAACGAAGTCCTTCAAGCCGAGCGAGCGGGGAACGGCTTTCGGGGTTTTCGGCCTGGTCATCCTGCTCGCTCCCGTGCTGGGCCCCACGCTGGGAGGCTACATAGTGGACAGCATGGACTGGCACTGGATCTTCCTCGTGAACATACCTGTGGGCATCGCCGGAGTCCTGATTGCCGCCTCCGTTCTGAGGCTCAGCCCTTACAGTGAGGCCGGCGCCTTTGACTGGACAGGCCTTGTCAGTCTCGGCACCGCCTTGACTGCCATGCTAATCGCGCTGTCCCAGGGGGAGCGCTGGGGATGGCACTCCACAGCCGTCGTCATATGCTACACCCTTTCTGCTGTCGGGCTGTTCATCTTCATCGTCTTTGATATCCATATCAAAAATCCGATTGTCGATCTGTCAATCTTTTCTAACTTCAATTTCAGCCTGATCTTTGCCATGTCTTTTCTCCGTGCAGTCTGCCTCTTCGGCAGGACGATCTTCCTGTCTCTCTTCATGCAGACGATCATGGGCTATACTGCGATGCAGACAGGATTCTACCTGATCCCGGGGGCCATCGTGGCCGGCATGGCGACGCCGATCTTCGGGAAGCTTTCTGACCGCATCGATGTCAGGTTTCTGCTGGTCACAGGCTCTCTGATAAGCGCGTTTTCGTTCTGGCAGTATCGCAGCCTGTCTGTGATTTCTCCCTATGACGACATCTTCTGGCCCATGCTCATCTTCGGCCTGGGGATGGGCATGGTATCGTCACCGATGATGAGCAGCTCGATGAATGCGGTGCATCCGAGGCAGATTGGCGTCGCATCGACATTGCAGACAGTTGTGCTGCAGGTGGGGGGAGCTTATGGCATCAACATTCTGGAAGCGCTGATAAACAACAGGGCGGCGTACCATCTGCAGAATCAGGTGGAATCGTACACTCTGTCGGCGCACAATATCTTCGGGCGCTCCCTGCCGATCTCGATATTTCATCCGGCACAGGGTCTGAAAGGTGCCGAGCAGATGTATATAGTGCAGTATCAGCAGCTTGCGGCGAATGCCTGGGCTTACTGCGACGCCTTCGTGATACTCACCGCGCTGAGCCTGCTGACTGCCGTGCTGGCGCTGTTTTACAGGCATCAGGCTTCCAGAGACGGAAAGCCCGCCCATTCGGAGGCCGCGGTTGAAGCCGGGTAGGCTGCGTGCAATTACGATAGTGATATAGCACGAGTTACGCACTGTATTCGTTTTTTAATAGAACTCTTTGGGTACAGGGTTTTAGGTACAGGGTCAGGGAAAGAAAGTAAGTGCCTGCAGGAAAAACTGTAAGAATTGCCCTGACTCTTAATCTGAACCCCGTACCTTACCCAGATTATTACGTAAGTCTTATAATATAATAATTCTTGCCAGGAGGGTTCTTTTTTGCTAAAATTGGTGGCAGAAGGATATTTAATGCTTATCCCGATAAGGGAGTGATCGCACTGTCACAGAGTTTACAGACCTGGATCGAAGCAGCCGGGGATGACATGGATGCCGCAGGCGACCTGCTTGAAAGCGGGCGATGGTCTTATGTATGCTTTTTTTGCCATCAGGCGATTGAAAAGATGCTTAAGGCATTAGTTATGAAAGTTACGTCAAATCTGGCTCCTCCAAGTCATAACCTTGGTTTTCTTATGAGCCTTTGTGGCCCGGCATTCCCTCCTGAGATAGAGACTGCCATATTAAGGATTTCTCCGCATTACATGAGCTCCAGATACCCTGATTCCGCAGGTGGAAGGCCTTCGCTCAACTACAACGAGACCATAGCCAGGGAAATAAAGAAGACAGCAGAGGAGGCGTTCAGATGGTTGGAACAACGCCTCATATAGAAGAAATGGTGCGCCGTTTTATTCAGAAGCTCGCTCAGAGAATATGCATAGAAAGAGTCTTTATATTTGGCTCACGGGCCAGGGGAGAGGCATTGCATACGAGCGATGTCGATATTGCCATCATTTCCTCCGATTTTGGCACAATGAGCTGGATTGAGAGGCTGGAGTTTCTTTCGCTGAACTGGAACTATGATGTGCCTGCAGACTGTTTCGGCTATACGCCTGCTGAATTTGAAGCCCGACGGGAGGACCGGCTGGATTTCGTGTACCAGATATACCGAGACGGAAAAATGCTCAATCTGTCATAAGTGACGCCATGAGGCAAGCCTCATGTAATCAGATAAACCCCTCTTTCCCGGATATTGCTCATATGGTATGATATCCACCGGGCATTCATGTTGTAAAAGAGGTCTTCCAGTGTTAATATCACCAACTCTTGAGCAGAGAAAGGCGCTCCTCGGAAACATATCGCTGAGGGACAGGGGAAACGGCCGCCGCAGCGCCTCAGGGCGAGGCAGGGATCCGGGGCCCCTGAAGTCAGGTCGGACGTGGCGTCTCTCTCCGTTCGCCTTTCTATTCAGCGGAAAGGGATATTCTGCGCTGTACCACTCTCTGGGCCTCAACAAGATATTCGGCGGCAGGAGGCTGGCGAAGCTCCACGCGATGGGGAAGAGCGGGCAGTATTTTCCTGCCGGGGCCTGGAGGGATCTGCTCGGAAAAGGCGGAGAAAGTGATTCGGAGAGAGAACTTTCCATGCTCGTCGACGGCGGATTCCTGGTGCCGGAAGGCGAAAACCCATTGCTGCCCCTCACGGCGAGGCAGGGACAGTGCCGTCTCAGGAAGCCCCATATCGGGCTCCTCTATCTGCTCATCACGAATGACTGCAACCTTCGGTGCGGATACTGCTCGATCGAGAGCCTTCAGAGAAAACCATCCTCTTTCCGGTATCATCTGATGCAGCCGGAGACGGCCCGCAGGGGGATAGATCTCTTCTTCGATCTGCTCGAGCCCGGCGTGAAAGAGCCACGGGTTTTCTACTACGGAGGCGAGCCCCTGCTCAACACCGGTGTCTTTCTCGATTCGGCGTCATACATAAGGGAGAGGGAGAGAGGCGGCGCCGCGCAGTGCAGGAAGACCGACATCTCGATGGTCTGCAACGGAACGCTCGTTACGGAGCAGAACGCGGCTGCAATGAAAGAGCTCTCCATATCGGCGTCCGTCTCGCTCGACGGCCTGAAGCATCACCATGACGGCATGAGGCTGAGGCGCGACGGGGCAGGCTCATGGGAAGATTCGATCAGGGGTTACTTCCTGATCAGGAAGCACACAGGAAGATGCGGCATCTCGTGCACTCTCGGCCCTCACAACATCGGCGCCATAGAGGAGCTGGCCGAGTTCTTCGCCACAAAACTCGAATGCAGGGGGCTGGGCTTCAACATAATGAAGGGTCTGCCTGCAGGAAACGATCTGGAAGTTCCTGTCAATGATGTCACGATGCAGATAATCAGGGCATATGAGGTTTTCAGGCGATACGGCATATACGAGGACAGGATAATGAGAAAGATAAGCTCTTT
>Ga0302252_1000213_pt1 | contig 65448 bp, 60 predicted proteins | sample AAG_RA_Leu_MG_FD_193511 | JGI IMG/M metagenome (GOLD analysis project Ga0302252, IMG submission 193511) | Enriched activated sludge microbial communities from anaerobic digester in WTTP, New Holstein, Wisconsin, United States - AAG_RA_Leu | ecosystem: Engineered > Bioreactor > Anaerobic >... | reverse complement strand
GTCATACATGCCGCTCATTTCCGCGCCTCCAGTTTCTGGGCAACCTTCCGGATCAGCAGTTCCTTCTTCTCCTTCCATTCAACAACGAGCCGGCCTTCGCGCCGCGTCCAGTGGGCAGGGTGGTGCTTATCCTCTGCGCGGAACGGTATTCCCGCCTTTTTCAGCGCCCGCTCAAGATCTGTCAGGACCGGTGCCTTTACCCCGATACTGCGCGGAACCCGCCTCCCTTCAGCACGCGAATATGCCGCATTGAAGTAGCAGGGATAGATGATGCACTCTCCAGCTGCCATTGCCTGATCGTTTGTGGGTCAAGGTATAAACACTGCACGCTCCCACCCTCTATCATGCATCATATCGACGTCAGGCTGGAGAAGGACGTGTACGACGCAAACAACACTCTGGCCGACCATAACGCGGCGCACCTGAAAGCCCACGGGGTGCGTGCGTTTGACTTGCTGGGCGCAATCGGATCCGGGAAAACCGCGTTGATCGAGCGGCTTGTGCCCCTGCTGGAGAAGAAGGGGCTCAAGGCCGGCGCAATTGCCGGTGATGTGTACGGCGATGACGATTTCAAGCGGATTGTTGCTACCGGCATCCCCGCATACAATGCAAACACAGGAAAGGAATGCCATCTTGATGCACATCTTGTGGAACACGCAATCGATCACCTCCCGCTTGACAAGATTGACATCCTCTTTATCGAGAATGTCGGCAATATGGTCTGCCCCACAGACTTCCGGCTCGGTGCAGAGAAACGTATTGTCGTTGTCAGCTCCACGGAAGGCGATGACGTCGTGAACAAGCACCCGATGATGTTCCGCGACTGCACGATCGGTGTTATTAACAAGGTTGATCTCGCACCGCTCGTTGGTGCGAACCTGGACCGTATGCAATCCGACATTGCCCGGTACAATCCCGGGATGCCGGTCTTCCGGACCAACCTGAAGACGGGCGACGGTGTGGCAGCACTTCTCGATGCAATCCTGGCCTGAGTGGCCGGAAAAGAAGTACTATAAATAACCCGGACGTGAATATATAGAGCACCACCTTCGGGCAACGGTCCGGGGGAAATACAAGAGAGTGACACCATGCAGTGGCAGGGAGAATCAGTTCGGAAGGTTACCGGTGGCAGGCGCCGCCCGGCAGCCATGAAGAGGAGAGCAGAGATCGGCCGTGCGGCAGCAGACACCCACCTGGGTGAGGCCCGCAGTCGTGTTGTGCGGACATACGGTGGCAACCACATTACTATGGCCCTCAGGGCTAACTTAGCCAATGTGACGAACCCGAAGAGCGGCGAGACCAAGAAGGTCAAAATTGAGACCGTGGAGAAGAACACGGCAAACCCGAACTATGTCCGGCGGAACCTGCTTACCAAGGGCGCGGTCATCAAGACCGAGCTCGGATCTGCCCGGATCACCAGCCGCCCCGGCCAGGACGGCATCATCAATGCAGTGTTACTCGAATAACCAATATCCCATCCTTTTTCCCGTTACCGCGGTTTTTTAACCGTGTTTTTCGCAATCTTTTATCTCTATCGTGCACAATTCTTTTCTCATGCGAAGGATCTATTATCGTTTCCCGCAGCGGGTGGATCTCTCGTTTGCCATGGGAATGCCCTTCATCGAGACGCTCAGGTACATTGCTGAACTGGACAACACAGAATCGACCAAGACTACCGGAAAGGAACTGGTCAAAGTCAGGACACGCGTCGAGATTGCAGTAGACCGGGCTACGTTTGGCGAGATAACGCCCGACCTGCTCCGACCTGGTGCCATCACGGAAGCTGTCGATCTCCGCGTTTCCGTTCTCGCACTAGCCCTGCGCGGGGGAGGCAAGGTCCCGATAGCAAACGATATCTTCTACCTCAGGCTAACCGACCAGGTTTCCCGCACGGATATCGACATTGCAAAGGAGGGCCGCGGGGAAGGACTGGATGCCCTTGACATGAAGAACATCCTTCTTGGTGCAGGAAAGTGACCCTGAAGACCACGATCGCCGCCCCCTTCCGGCATACCCGGAAGAGCGGGATGAAGAAGAACGAGCTGGTCTATTATTACGCTCTTGACCGGAAATGGATGAGCACAGATCAGGCCAACCAGCTCCTTCGCTGGGCAGAGGAGGACGGGCTCCTGAAACAGGAGAACGGGATTTTCTCGCCAGCATTCGACACCGCGGGAGTCACTATTCCGGTCGGCTTCAAGCCAACCTCTGCAATCTTCGAGCGGAACGATCCTATGCAGGATCTCATCGGCCGCATAGCGCGGGCACGGAAGGTCGAGGAGACGGAGATTGTAGCAGAGATGAACAAGGTTATCCGGGAAGGGTTCGACACCAATCTCCTCCCCCCGGCAGCCCTGACGATCCTCGCAAAAAAATACCGGGTTCCCTGTGATGACCTGTGCGATCCCTTCCGGCAGGCCCTGAGAAAGGTATAGCCTGGAAAAATATCCGAATGCGTGTCCGGTTTTACCAGACACTGTACTACACAAAGTATTTCCTTAAAATATTCAATATCTTACATAGAACCAAACAGGAGTCAGACAATGAGACATGGAAGGAGAAGAGGAATGGACCTCGGCAATGTGCCGTGGCTCCCCATTGCCGCCGCGATCGGTGTGGTTGCAGTTGTTATCATTGCAGCGTTGTTTTTCCTTGGCGGAGGGCCCGGGGGAGACAGTTCCACGGCACCTGCCGTGAGCAGCACTCCCTCCCCACAGAGCCCCGTTAAGGTAACCCAAGGTGTAGCAGCCATCACGGTCCGCGAGACCACAGCACCTGCGGTCCCGGCAACCGGCACCTGGATCATGGTGGACTACATTGGAAGTTTCAAGGGAAGCTACGGGATGCCGTCTGATATCCAGAAGACCGAGAACTCGGGAATCCGGCTGTATGAAGTCGTGAATGCAACAGGTGCAGTCAAGGCAGAGTTCCAGAAGAAGGATAGCTCAACGAAACATGACCTCACAGTGACCATATACCAGGACGGCAAAGCGGTGAAGTTCGCAAAGAACAGCTCCGCCTATGGTATTGTCTCTGTCCAATACCCCTAACTATTTTTTTCTCTCATGCCTCTGCACGGAAAAGTGCAATAAAAAAGATAGTATTACTTCTTGCCGACCCGGGCCTTGGGTGCGGACTTCTTCTCTTCTTTCTTCTCGCCCTCGACCTTGGGGAAGAGCTCATCAAGGGTCTTCTCTCCATATGCCGTGACACGGGCGTTGATCTGCACGAATTCAGCGGTGATCTCACTTGCACGGATCATCTTCCTGCGGCGTTCCCCGTCCATGACCGGGTGGAACCCGATGCCCCCTGCAAGGAGGAGTTTCTTGCGCCCGGCACCCGGGACGCTTTTCTTTGCAGCGATCCCGGTCCGGTCGGATGCACCGGTGATCTGGATCTTGTATCCGGCAAGCCCGAGCGAGCCTGCTTCGATTTCATCACCGATACGTTTCCCTACGATCGCACCTGCTGCGCCGCCCGTGGCGTCGACATTGTAGGCGCGGCCGGTCTTGGGGTCTGATACAACGACTTTGAACTCAACCATACCTGATTCTTCCTGTTATATTTGTATCCTGTTTTGGGATTTTTCACGTCTCGGCTGCCGGCAGATTCGCCCACACATGAGAAGTACCCATTTTATTATACTGGTACGCTATTAAAGCCTCGCGTGCCTTGGCAGAGGGATATTACTTGCCCCAAAAGGGATCCGTCTTGCGGCGCATGGCAGTAAATTCTCCCAGGACTTCCTGTGTGCTGGTGTTGAGTGTCTTGAGCATCTCTTTTTCCAGTACCTTGACATGGCGCTCCGGAATGTCCACGAAGAGGTCGTCACCCACGCTCACCTGCCGCCCGACCGTTGCTCCCTCGATGGAGATGGCGACTTCGAGGCCTTCGTCAGCCTCGCGGATGGATTCCTGCCGGAGCTGCATGGTCTTGAGGTGCCCCACTTTCTTCCCGTCAAGCTTGATCAGATTAACATCGCTCCGGAGTTTCCCTCCCAGCACCCGCACACCGACAACCGCCGGGTTGCTCTGCCGGAAGATACAGTCCGGTAGGAGGCGGATCTTTGCCGGCATCACCACGTGCTCGAAACGCTGCTTCTCCATGAGGCGCTTCTGCTCATCCCGCCACTCAACATACTGTTCGATGAGCTGATAGATCACCCTCCCCTCAAAGACCTTTACCTGCGTGTATAGCGGATCTTTAATGATCTCCGCGGCGTCCGGCAGGAGGGGGGTGTTGAAAGAGAGCAGGACCCGGAATGCAGGATTCTTGATGGTCTCGGTCTCAACAAGATCGAGCCGGCTGACCGGCCCGACTTCCGCCCGCATCACCCCAATATCCTTGGACTCGAGCTCCTTGCAGAGAGCCTCAAGGGCGCCTATCGTATCGGCCTTGATGACAATCCCCTCCTCGGCAAGGTTGACGTGGATCTCGGTCATCTCCCTTTCGATTTTTTCCGTGACCTCGTCGCGGTTCCCCCGTATGACAAAGAAGGGAGACCCGGCAATCACGCCCTCAAGGTTCGGGGCAGTGACCTTGATCCCCGCAGCAGCAGCAACTGACTTCACCCGTTCGAACCGGTCCTCGGTGAGGATCTCCTGCATGGGCCGGGGCTTCAGGAGCGAGCGTACCTTGGTCACGACAACGTCCCCCTGCGTTGCAACAGCAATCTCGTCACCAACAGCAAGCGTCCCGTCGTAGAGGATGACGTCAAGGGTTGTCCCAAGGCCGCGTTCTTCCTTTACCTCAAGAACCGTGCCGGCTCCCGGGCCCTCGACAAGGAGTTTTAACTCGTCGCTCATATACCGCTGGGCAAGCCCGATCATGATAAGGAGGAGGTCCGGAATCCCTTCTCCCGTGTGGGCGCTGAGAGGAACAATCGCCAGGTTCCTTTGGAAGTCCGCCACCCGGTCGAACCGGTCGGCAGAGAAGTCGAGCTCGGAGAGTTTCCCCACAATCTCGTAGGTCTTGTTCTCGATATCGCCTTTGACCCGCTCGTTCTGTTTATTGAATGATGAGATGAACGACTCGTTCTCATTCACCCGCCACCCGTGAATGCGGTCGATCTTGGTCGCTGCAATGACAAACGGGGTCTTGCAGTTCCGGAGGATCTGGAGAGCCTCTATCGTCTGGGGCTGAAATCCCTGGTTGATGTCAACGACCAGGATCGCCATATCGGCAAGCGCCCCGCCGCGTGCACGGAGCGTTGTAAAGGCATGGTGTCCCGGTGTGTCAATAAAAAGCAGGCCCGGGATGTTGATCGGCACTTTGCCCATGGTCCCGCTCATGGTCCGGATTGCGTCGATCGGGACGATGGTTGCCCCGATGTGCTGTGTGATGGCGCCGGCTTCAGAGCTGACGACAGACGAGCCCCGGATCCGGTCGAGCAGCGAGGTCTTTCCATGGTCCACGTGGCCCATCACGCAGACAATCGGTGTCCTGATCTTCGGGTTCTCCGCCATAATCCGATCCTCCATTATTGTTCAAGCCAGAAACACGGGAAAAAACACCACGCCTTCATGCCCGGATGATATGTCCGGCACGCATCAACGTCAGGGAAGTGTGTTTCGGGCCACCTGATATGTAATGGACTCCTGACAATATTAATTGTCACCCCGCGGACGGGGATGGCTTCCCGTAAAAGTAATACCTGTTGTCAGCACTGTCGACGCATTGGCAAGGATACATTAATCAAAGAACAGTGCAAAAATTAAAGGGCAATTTGCCAGGGTGGGGTAGTTGGTTATCCTAGGGGACTGTGGATCCCCCGACCCGGGTTCGAGTCTCGGCCCTGGCCTTCTTTTCATGTGATGATTGCACGCGCTCCTGATACGCATCCTTTTGAATCTGTCATTCGATGACGGTCGGATTCTGCTCAGTTCTCTGTCATAGTATCCTTGCAGGTTGGCCGATCTGGGACTACGAATAAAAAGACTTATTGCCTCAATCTATAGAATTAGCAGAATTAAAGAGCACGTATGGAGAATTCCCTGGTCATCCCGGCAGCAGTTATTGGTGTTGCGTTTATTGTGTTCGGTGCCGCACTTGGGGTAATGTACCTGTCGGGCTCACCGGCACTTGCATCCCAGCCACCCCCGAGATTAGCGCCCCTTGAAACACCTGTTCCTTTTGCGGTGGGTGACATCATGCAGTCAGAGGACGCTACGCAGGTGGTAATTGTGACCGGTTATGATGCATACCGGGATTTCTATTCGTATCAACCGGTTGTTGTCAACACCAGCGCCGGCACGCTCCAAATCCTTCAAGGAACCGGAACGATGCCCTGCCAGGAATTCGAGGCACGGTATCCGACTAAGGTAGTTATGAGCACCTGAAGTGTATCACACCACTTCCGGCTTTCGGCCTTTGTTTTTGATGATAGTGAGAACGGATCCCCTCCCACACTTGACATTACAGCACTTTTTTGTACAACATAACTCAAATATGTACATAGAAGTCTGATCCGCCCCACGGATCGTCTCTGGAGCACATCCCATTATGGCCGAACATACCTATGTCCACGGGTACTCTCCCCGGGAATCAGAACGTCTTTCTGACCAGGCAGAGACACTCACCGATCTCCTTCACCACGACACCCGGTACCCTGCAGGCTCCCTTGTGCTGGAAGCTGGCTGCGGGATTGGTGCCCAGACAGTAATTCTTGCAGGAAACAGCCCGGGCGCGGTAATCACATCCATCGACATCTCGGAAGAATCTCTCAGGAAGGCAGAACAGTCCATCCGGAATACTGGGATCACGAACGTGACATTCCAGCAGGCGGACATCTTCCACCTCCCTTTTCCTCCTGCCAGCTTCGATCATATTTTTCTCTGTTTCGTGCTCGAACACCTTGCCGAACCCGAGCAGGCCCTTGGACGGCTCCGTCCGCTCCTCAAAGAAGGGGGGACGATCACGGTGATCGAAGGCGATCACGGCTCGACATTCTTCCATCCTGATGATACCTGTGCAAGGAAAGCGGTTCAATGTCTTGTCACTCTCCAGCAGCAGATGGGCGGGAACTCCCTGATCGGGAGGGAACTCTACCCGCTTATCAGCCGTGCCGGGTTCCGCGATGTCCATGTCTCCCCCCGTATGGTTTACGTCGACACTTCATACCCTGCCCTTGTGGAAGGATTCACGAAACTGACCTTCACGGCCATGGTCGAGGGTGTCGGCCCCGCCGTGCTGGAGAAGGGGCTGATGACCCGGGAAGAATGGGATCGCGGGATCGCAGCACTGTATCGCACGGCCGAAGAGGACGGGGTCTTCTGTTACACGTTCTTCAAGGCAACCGCACGGAAATGAAAGGAAGAACTCCATGAAAATATCCCTTATCCTTGCACATCCCCGTCCGGGAAGTTTCAATCATGCAATCGCCTCGACAGCAGTCCGTGCGCTCCCGGATGCCGGTCATACCGTTTATGTCCATGATCTCTATGCAGAAGCGTTTGATCCCCTTCTCCATTCCGAAGAGATCCCCCGTGATACACAACTTCCCGACGATATCGCGCAGCATTGCGCCGAAATTGCCACAGCCGACGGGATCATTATTGTCCATCCCGACTGGTGGGGGATGCCGCCCGCGATCCTGAAAGGCTGGATTGACCGTGTCCTTCGCCCGGGAGTTGCGTACCAGTTTGCGGAGACAGATTCCGGCGATGGAATTCCTGTCGGGCTCCTAAAAGCAAAAGCCGCGATTGTCTTCAATACGTCCAATACCCCCTGGCAGCGTGAGATCAAGATCTTCGGCGATCCACTCGAACGGCTCTGGAAGGACTGCATTCTTGCATTCTGTGGCGTACCGGTTGTCCAGCGCCGGATGTTCGGGGTCGTAGTAACCAGCACGGATGCCCAGCGGAAGGCATGGCTGGAAGAAGTGAGCCGCCTGGTATCAGAGACCTTTCCTTAAGAATCCTCTGCAAAGCAGGTACCGCATCTCATTTTCGCCCCGTGCATGCTTACGGTTTATCTTGTCACTGACAGACAATGCTGATGGAGACTGATAATGGATACCGAAACGATCACGACAGATATCCTTGCGACAATCCGGGACATGAACCGGGCCTGGACTACCGGGTGGCATGAAGAAGAATTCCGTCAGTATATCCACAAGGATGCCGTTGCGATCGTGCCATCGGTACCCGGACGGCTTGAAGGACGGGATGCGTATGTTGCAGGCTGGAGAGGGTTTGCCCTGGCTGCGACAATTCATTCCTGGCAGGAGTTCGATCATAAGGTAGAGTTATTTGCCGGCGGAAAGTGTAGTGTGGCAACATACTATTTCACGATAGATTTTACCCTGGGCGGCGTCCGGCAGACCATGCAGGGCCGGGACATGTTCTTCCTGGTGAAGGAAGGGAAGAAATGGCTGGTTGTCGCGGACCAGTACTCTCCCGAACCTGCGGTATCATGATTTCGGGAATGAACAGGACACAACCAGTATAAATTTTCTTGCAGTGAATTCATAGAGAGACATATCATGGATACGATTGTCATTGTCGGCTACGTTGCCGGCGCCCTCACCACCCTCTCTTTCGTGCCGCAGGTGGTCAAGGCCTGGAAGATGCGGGAGACCCGCGACCTCTCGCTTGCTATGCTCGTCCTGTTCGCGGTTGGCGTAATCCTCTGGACCCTGTACGGCATCTGGGTTGGTTCGCTGCCTATCATCACCGCCAACATCATCACGTTCACGCTGATCCTCGTGCTGCTCGGCCTGAAATTGTGGTATAACTGATCCCGGCCGTTTAGGGTAGAGCCCGGATCTCCAAGTAAACGCCCAGTTCTATTTTGCAGGCATACACGCAAGTCGGTTGAACAGGTTTACTGTATACGCACGAAAAAAGAGAATAATATCGGGTTATTGGGAATCCTGCTGCAGGAGCACGAGGCATCCCGAGAGGATGTCATGGAGTCCCTGGTGCTTCCTTGTGAACGCGATCATGATGAAGCCGATGAAGATAATCAGGACAGAGATGTACTTCCAGAAAAACCGGAGTGTTGTGCGGGCAAAGCTCGGCTTGTTCCCCTCAAGGTCAGTCACCACCAGTTTCATCAGCACCTTACCCGGTGTTGCCTGGCTTCGGGAGGACTCAAAACCTGCATAGTATGCCCAGGGAACTACGATAAGGGTTATACCGTACGCTGCCACGATCGACCCGAACAGGGCAGCGGATGTGCCCTCGACAGTAAGCTGTTCGATGGGCACACGTTGCACTGCATAGAAGAAGAGGTTCTGGAACCCCCGGAAGAGGCCCAGAGCACCGGCTACGACAAGGTCAATGAGCAGGATAAGGATGAGATCTACGATGAAAGCAACAAGACGCCTCCCAAGGCCGGCGTACACGCCGACATCGGGCCCCTCGTCCTCTTCAGGCGCAGGGGCGGCGACCGGTCGCAACTGGACCGACTCGATGTCGGCCCCGCACCACTGGCAGAATTTTCCGGAGGCATCCGTCTCTTTTCCACATTTAGGACAGAACATTCGATAGACTCCTGATAAGTAAACTTCATCCAGAGTCCTTTTTAATGTATCGTTCTTTTCCGGTTTTTCGCCCGCTTCCCGAATTCGTGACCTGCGGCACCGTTTCCGGCACAAATCAGTAATACGAGTACATGCAAGGGATCTGCATGAAAACAGCCCGGATCCTTATAGTCCTTGCCGGGGTCGTACTCTGTGCTCTTGCTGCCGGCTGCACGAGCCCGACTGGTGTGTTGATGAACCGCGGTACAGCAACACCTTCCCCCATGCTAACGGTATCGCCCGATATCCCCTCCCCCACAACAGGTGCTTTCCTCCCTGTGCAGACCCTGCCCCCCGAACAGTACGTCGATGTGCAGCTGACAAAGGAGCGCCCGGATTACACGATCCACCTCCTGTACAATGGCGGCAAGGGTGAGGTGAGCGTCCAGAATATCTTCCTGAAGGCTACGCTGTCGGACGGGCAGGTTATTGAGAAATATCTGAACGACAACCAGCGTCAGCCAAGGAGAGGTGACGAGATCATCATCAAGGGAACCCGGGGCAACGACCGTGTCGAGGTCTATATCACCAGTGTTGGCCAGACCTATAAGATCCTTGACAAAGAATTGCTGGTGAACCGCCTCTGATGTGCCCAGATAATCCCCGGGTATCTTTTTTCCAAAGCATCAGCCGGTGTGCCTGATTCTGCTTATCCGCTCTGCGTATTTCTGCGTTGCATACCCGAGCAGAGCGGCAACCGCCAGGACTGCAGCCAGTACCACCCATTGCTCTGTACCAGCCGTGCCCACCGCAAGTCGTGTCAGGAGGTTCATCGGGTTTGCCGGCAGGGAGAGGGCAAAGAGGATCACGACAACAAGTGCTGTCGAGAAGATGAACTGGGCCGCGGTCCGTTCGCGGTAATGGAGGGCTGTCAGTGCGCCCAGCAGGACAAGGACAAAGGAACTTACGGTAACGTGCAGCAGGATCAGGCCGGCATTTTCGATCGCGATACCATTAATCATCAGGAGTATCAGCCAGATCGCGGCCTGGACGGGGACGAGGACCTCGCATGCCAGAACCTTACCCCAGACCATCTCGGAGAACGTGACCGGTGTCGAGACCAGCGTCTCAAGCGTGTCGTGCTGGTATTCTTCAGTAATCAGATCGATGACGAGTGCTGAGGCGATGATCGCTGGCATGAAGACCAGGAGCGGGATTAAAAGACCGTACACGAACTCGTAGAAATCACCCCCACCGGATGCCGGGGGAAACCGGAGCGGCAGCGGCTGTTCGTTCAGCCGTTCCTCCCGGACTTGCCTCAGGTCCTTCTCGTACCGCAGGAAAATATCCTTGAGCTTGACGTCAACAATGGCACTCTGGAGATCGTTTTGCAGGGTGTAGAGCGTGACCTTGATCGGATCATCAGCATCCGGGGCCGTGTCCGGGACCCATATCACGGCGGCAAGTTTCCGTTCCTTCAGGGCAGTCACCCCGGTCGAGAGGTCCATCCGGAAGACCCGGAAGTCCGGGCTGGCATAGAGATGGCGGGACAGGTCCGATTCATTCCCCGCGTAGCCGATATTGTACTTGAACCGGGAGTACTTCGAGAGCGACGAGGGATCGTACATTGACGTCAGCCCAACCATCAGGAACGAGGAGAAGAGGGCAACGAAAAGCTGGAGCAGGATGGCAAGCAGGATCGTCCGCTCTGAGAGAAGCCCGCGGAATTCCTTCTTTGCAATGATGGACAGATGCTTTGCCTTCATAAGAACCACCCCAGGATGAAATAGAGGTTATAGAGACAGTGGACGACCATGGCAAGGGCAAGGCCCGGGACGAATCCCTTTGCCCCCCATCGTTTTATGCAGCAGGCAACGATCAGCACTCCCGCGAAGTGGAGAAGGAGCGGGAGCCAGAGCGAGCCAAGGGAGAGGAAGAGGATGCTCCCGAATACCGAGTCCGAGATCTGGGCAAGGGTGACGAACAGGAGCAGTTTTTCCCCGACAAGGAACCCGATGGCAGTGGCCCCGCTGGCAAGGAGGAGGTTCTTCCAGGTCAGGAACCCGGGGTCCCGGATATACATCGTATAGATCCCGACCCCTTTTGCCGTTTCCTCGATCAGCGCGGCAAAGAGAAGCAGGAAGACAAGCGATGCCGGCATCGGGAGGTTGAAAAAGAGGACAAGGCACATCATCTGGACCATGAAGACGAAGGGTATGGAGAACCCCGTGAGGAGGAAGAGGGAGAGGAACGGGTGTTTCTGCGAGAGGATCTCCGAGAGGAACTCCCGCATCCGTGTCACGAGCCCTTTCTCCGAGAAGAGCCGTTCCTCCTTGAAGTTCCTGGCGGCAATATAGAAAAGGACTGCACTCGTCAGCCAGAAGAGCGAGGTCGAATACAGGTAATCGGTAACCGTCCACGGGGTGCCCTGCAGGGTGAGGACGATAAGTGTCAGGGGCGAGATGAGGCTGATGACGTGGACATTGGCAAAGATGCTCGGGAAGAAGAGGTACGAGGTGGCGACTGTTGAGAAGAAGATCGAGATAAACGAGAGCTCCTTGAAGCTCCGGGAGAGCATGCCGATGAGGAGCGCGTTTGCAAGGAAGAAGAAGATAACCGGGATTAGTGGGAGGATGATCAGCGGCGAAGCCTGGATCCAGAGCGTGAGAGCAGCACAGATCGCAAGCATGCCCAGGAGGTAAGGGAGCATCTTCCCGATGATAATGGACACGGTCTTTACTGGTGCCGAGAGGAGGATCTCGCCCTTCCGCTCGATCCGCTCGTTCATGATACTCATCATGAAGAACTGGCTCGTGAAGTAGAGCGGGAAGATGAAAACGAAAACGAGAATGATGGAGTCGAACGGGAGCGGCGGCGAGAGCTGGGAGGGGGTCTTGAACGTACCCATCGTGCCGGTTGACGATGAGAGGGTTTCTGTGTAGCGTGAGATCTGGGTGTTCTCGGCATTGGACTGGATCAGCTGCCCGCGGAGTTCCTCTGTGGTGACAGAGAGGATCGGCGAAGGGGTTGCCACCTGCTCCACCGGCCCTTCCGGCACCGGTGCAGCCCGCACCGGCGCGGCGCTGACGTACTGGCCGCTCTGGGTGGCGAGGAAACTGAGTTCGCTCTTCACGCTCTGGGTATCGATCCAGAGGGGGTACGCGGCAAAGAGATCTTCTTCGCGGTTGTACACGCTGCCCACGTATTTCGCGTAGTCGCGTTCGAGAGTTTTGCGTGCGGCAACGGACCGGCTCGATGTACCCGTGTATGCATAGCCGTTGATGACAAGAATATCGAAATCGCCCCGCTGGGCGATCAGGTCTCTCTCGGGAAGCTGGAAGACCGTGAACCGTGCATCTCCTGAAAGGATCTGTGCCATGGCCGGGTCATCGACGCCGATCCGGTACATGCCGTCCTGGAGATGCAAGCCGGTCTGTGCAGAGAAGCCGGTGACGGCCACGAGCAGGACAAAGAGGACGATTGCGAGCGGGAGAACGTCCCGGCTCATCATGGAGACGGACTTCTTTACTTCCCATCGCGCGATGGTCGTGATATCGGCAAGCGTGCCCATCATGTCCCCTCAGCATCTCTCCTGCATCATCACTTCGGTGAAGAGGGCAGGCAGCAGACAACGATAGTTGAGTGTAATACCGGGTTTCTATATGTAGTTCTCCATCCCGGCAGATTCAGTTGAGGATGTTGTTGTTGACCGTGTAGTGGTAATTCAGCTCTTGGGCCAGGTACGGCATCAGGCTATCCACATCGTAAAAGGTCGTTTCGAATACGGGATCGTAATACGAGAACGGTTGCCCGGTCTGTGCCTCGATTCGGGCTACTGCTTGCTCGATCTCCGCTTCCGATTTCCAGTCATCGTCCTTATATGGCCAGATGCGGTAATCCATGTCAGCGATTGCAATCAGTTTCTTCACGTGGTATCCCTGTTCCGTGAGGTTACGAGTTGCTTTCAGATCTCCAAGTGAAAAGGTATACAGGCTGTAAACACCGGAACCGGAACAGGTCACCCACATCCTCGGATGAGTATGGATGATGATATACTGGCGGTCTTTTTTCATCGGGCTGGTGAAGAGATCAGCATCGATACTCCAGTAGTCGCCCTTGACGAAGGTGGATTCCCCGGTATTCATGTCGATCAGGAATCCGATCTCCCTGGACTTCTTTACATCGCAGTTCCGGGGGCTGCCCTGATGGATGATGACAGTATCCGCGACATCGCTGTCGATGTACATCTCCAGTTTGTTGCGTGCATCAACGATCCGGGCATTGAGTGCTGCCTCGGAGATCATGGTCGGGACGGGGGACGGTGCCGTGACGGGAGATGTAACGGTAGTATTGGCCGGCAGGGGGATGTTCGTAACTGTCGGCGATTGAATGGATTTTACACCAGGTGATGCCGGAACAGTGACCATTGCCGGAAGAGGAGTTGTCGTAACCACCAGTGATTCCTGCGTTACCGCGGGAGGATGTTCCGGTGCAGAACAACCGGTGATCGCGATAAGGATGAGAATGGTCAGGAGCGCCAGGGAATTCAGGCAGATGTTCCGGCACATGGTGAAATTGCATCGGCAGGGAACAATAAAAAACGATCCCTGCGCAAGGCGGATGCCGGCATCCCAACCTATATCACCCGGTCAACACAAGTCTGATCGAAAGGCGACTTCCCATGATCACGGCCCGTAACCTCACGAAGGACTTCGACGGTTTCCTGGCGCTCGACAATGTCAGTTTTTCGTTTGAGGACGGCGAGATTTTCGGGATCATAGGCCACAACGGGGCAGGCAAGACGACCCTCCTGAAGATCATCTCCGGCCTCATCACCCCGACTTCGGGCGAGCTTGTTGTCAATGACATTGACGTGGTCAAAGATCCCCTTGCCCTGAAGCAGAACCTCGGGTACCTTCCTGAGGAATCCCGGCTGTACGAGACGATGACCGCCGAGAACTATCTTGCATTCTTCGGGGAGATCTACGGGCTCTCACCTCAGGAGATCAAAGTCAGGTCCAGCCAGCTTTTTGCTGCCCTCTCGCTTGAGCCAAATGGCAAGAAGATCGGCGAATTCAGTAAAGGGATGAAACGGAAGGCCGCGATCGCCCGGTCGCTCATCCACGACCCGGGCTTCCTGGTCTACGACGAGGCAACAAGCGGTCTCGACCCGATGACGTCGCGCTTCATCGCAGATTACCTCCGCCGGCTCCGGCAGGACAAGAAGACGATCGTCCTCTCAGCCCACAACCTGTACCAGGTTGAGGCGATCTGTGACAAGGTGATGATCCTCCGGCGGGGCAAAGTCGTTGCGTTTGGTACCATGAAGGAACTTCGTGACCAGTTTGGATCTCTCACGTACACGATCTTCTTCTCCATCGACGACCCGGCAAAGCTGGTGGGGCATTCCAGGACGTACCGGCAGGAGGAGGGATTCTTTATCTGTGAAGCAGAGGACATGAAGGATCTCAACGAGTGCACTGCCACGATAACCGAGGCCGGCGGGCGGGTCGAAAAGATTGAGTCCCGGTATCCCTCGCTTGAGGAGATGCTCTTAAAGATCGGGAAATGAGCAGAGCGCAATCCATAAATTTTTCCGCACTCATCTCACTCCATGCATCCCGGGATCAAGATTGGTATCGTTTTTGTCGTGCTTATCATTGCTGCCATTGCCGGTATGGCGGGGACAGGATTCTGCCCGCCGGCAGGTCCATGGCCGCAGCCTCCGTGGTGTGCTGACAAGGCGCAATTCTCGCAGGATATGGGCGCCGCAACCGGAGGTTTATTCGGGACCACCGGGGGGTATGCAGCACTGCCAGCAACCGCTGTGCCCGGCACCCCCCTCTCGCTCACATTCCGTGTCGCACTTCCCGAACCAACCGGCCCCGTTGTGCTCCGGCTCAATGACAAGGACTACCCGATGGCTGCTGAGACCAGCTACTTGTTCACGTCATCAGCAATCCCGATGGTGTCTGGAGACCGGATCCAATACTCGTATATATCGGGGACATCTGCGACATCTGTCCAGGAAGGGACGGCGGACCGGAACAGGGAGGTTGGCGACGGGCTTGTCTGGATGACAACGCCCCCTGTCCGGAAGACCGGCTTCAAAAAAGGGCATGTCCTCATGGATGCCGGCGGGAATATTCCGGCGGCGGCAAAGGCCGGGACCCTCTGGAGCACGTACGATGCCATGAAAGAGGACGGCGGGGAGTACGTCGGATATGATTATTACTGGGCATACAAGAATACCTCGGCCCCGGAGATTGTTGACGAGGCGAGGGCCGGCCTGTGGAATGCTGCGGATGAAGATTCGATTGGACTTATGGTGGACGAGGCTCACCTCCGGGGGATGAAGTTCTTCCTGGTAACGGAGCTCGAATGGACCGTCATGCCCGGGGAGTTTCCCACAAACGACAATGATGCGTATATGAAATACCAGGAGAACAAGTGGACCAATGGACAGAAGACTGTGCAGGAGATGGCCGACCGGCTCAGCAGGAATCCGCAGGACGCCGAGGCTAACGCCTACTGGGACCGCTGGTTTGCCCAGTTCGGGACATTTATGCAGAAGTCTGCCCGGATTGCTGAAAAGCATAATGTCGAGATGCTCGCGCTCGGCAAACAGATTGACGGGGCAATGATCCCGGCCAACGAGAAACGGTGGCGCACGCTGATTGCCGATGTTCGGGCGGTCTACCACGGGAAGCTGACGCAGGTCCTTTACACGAATGAGGGATCGGAGTATGTATCGCAGATTCCCTGGGCGGACGACCTTGATGTGATAACCATTTACTATTATAATAAGTTCTCCGGTGCGGAACGGTCATCGCTTGCGGAACTGGAGACTGCCATGGACGGGTTCAACCGGAGGCAGTTTGATCCGCTGTACCAGAGCTACAAAAAACCGCTCATCTTCCTCCTCCCGTTCCAGAGCCGGGACCATGCCGCACAGCAGCAGTGGTTCGAGCCGATGGCAACTTCCCCGGGGGTACAGCAGGATCTGATTGCTCAGGCTGACCTGTATGAAGCGTTCTTTGCATCGACATTGAATGAACCGTGGATGGATGGGGCGTTTACGTGGGGCTACTGGATCGAACCCGGGTTCAACCCGAGATACTCGTTCGAAAAGTCCTCATCGGTGCGGGGAAAGCCGGCGGCTCTCGTTCTCCAGCGCTGGTTCGCGCAGGTCAGCCCTGCCTGATCCCCGCACCCTCTTTTTTCCCCTTTCGGGTCACACTACCCGAACGGATGCCCCGCTGTTCCGTGCGGCAGTAATGATCGTTGTTCCACCGAGAGACTCGTCCATGAATGACCGGGCCGCCCTTTCTAGTGATTTCATGCCTGTATCCCCGATTGCGTAGACAGCCGGCCCGAAGGAGCTCATCCCCGCGCCAGCGGCTCCGGCTTCGCGGAGTAAGGGAAGAAGGCCGGTCACGGCCGGTGGCTGGAGGCTGAGTTCCACTTTTTTGAAACCAAGGCCTTGGACATTATTGATGGCTGATCCAAAGAGATCGAGATCCTGCCCGGCAAGCCCCGGCAGCATCCGCATCAGCACCTCGTGGGAGAGCGCCCGGACATCGTCAAGCGGGACCGGGCAGCGGGTCCGGAAGATATCCGCTTCCTGGCCGCCGCTCGCCCCAACCGGGACCGCGGGAATGGCGAGCAGGATCTTCCAGTCCTGCGGGAACTCGTGCCGGACAATGACGGGAGGAGGGTTAACGCCCCGCGATGCAGATGACGGGCGGAAGTCGGTCTTCTCGCCACCGGCCCCGAACCGGTGCCCGCCGTCGATAATGAACCCGCCCTGATCGAATGCAGCAGTGCCGATGCCGGAGGTTCCGCCCCGCCCCGTGAGCCGGGCGAGCTCGCAGGTCGTGATGTGCCGGTCGTGGAGTTCTGCAATCGCTTTTGCCACGGCAAGTGAGAGCTGCGATCCGCACCCGAGACCGACGTGGGCCGGGTAGTGTTTCCTGACCGTGATGGCAATGCTCCCGCCAAGCCCGAGTTTCTGCAGCACATCCGCTGCCACCAGCCGGATCCGCTCCTGCATGACCGGGTCGCATCCGTTCACGGAAAGAACCGGCGAGAGTTCCGCTTCGATGAGGATCCCCGGCTCGTCCAGCGTGATACCGATACCGCCGTCCACCCGGCCCGATCCCCCGTGCATATCGATGAGCGAGACGTGAACCCGCGACGGCGTGTCGACAATAACCCGGCGGGTATCGAGGAAGCGGTTGTAGGGAAATTGCTCTTCGATGAAGATGAGCGGCTTGCCGCTGTGGATGATCTGGTACTGCCGCGAGAGGAGCGGCTCATGTTTGCAGATGGCAAAGATCCTGCCTGCCTCTTCCGATGCGGGGAGGACCCGGGCAGTGAGGATCTCGCGTCGCGCCTCGATCTTATGCTGTGCAATGATCTTCCCGATGGGAATGTCGGCCTTCATGAGGTCGTCTTTGAACTCCGGTGAGAGACGACTGACCGGTGTGTGCGATACCGCATAGATCAGTACTTCGCCGTTCTCCGCGGTCGTAATCTCCACAACCCGGAAATTGACCGGTTCACCCTCTGCTATGTCCAGGTGTTCTGCAGTGGCGGGGTCGGCCGGAACAATCTCCTGCACGAGCGTTTTTATGAGAACGTTTTTTCCGGTGATCGATTCCAGGAGCTGGGTAACCGATCCATCCGTCCCGAGCAGGAACTTCTGGACGGGAGATATCCTCCCAACTTCGGTCTCCATCTTCCGGATTGCATTCCTGATGTCCATCCAACCATCGTTATCGCACCGGAAGATAAGGATGCTGATGCACCGCTTCCCATCCTGGCAGGAGGAAACTGTCTGCCGTTCAGCGCTTTTTCCGCGAATTGCCGGAGCGTGCCGCTCTTACTGGTGACATGCTTGGGAACATGACTGTTGGCAGTAATCCGGTAATCTCCGCGAGTGCCTCCCCGTTCAGCCGGCCCTTCTTGCCGATAACCGCCCCGCTCCGGAGCGTGAGCACCCTCGATGTCATGATATAACTCTCGGAAAAGAGGTCAAGCCCTCCGGTGGCAAAATCATCGATAGAGAGCGGCAGGCAGGGCGTATCGGAGGGCGGCTTGCTGCTGACCGGGCAGATACGGATAAGACCAGACTCTTCAGTACCGATGACAATGACCGGCCTGGTCTTGGGCGGGGTGCGGTCATCCAGCGCAACCGATGCGAGGAGGACATCGCCAACAGCATACTGCCCCATACATACGTATCCGGCGCGAAACGGGAAAAGAAGTTTGTTTCTGCAACAAAAACTCTGCTATAACCAGTCAGGGATTCAGATCCATTCGAGCGAGGTGTCGGTCTGCTCCCCTCCTGTCGTGCCGGTGTTGACGGTCTCTTTTGGCTCGATGAGCATCACGCAGCAGACCTCCGGGCAGACCGGCCGGTGCTCGACACCTTTTGGGACAACGACCATCTCACCTTCCCTCAATTCGAGGGTGCGGTCGCGGAATTCAAGAGAAAATGTCCCTTCGATGCAGAGGAAGACCTCGTCAGTCTCCGGGTGCCGGTGCCAGACAAACTCGCGCTTTGCTTTGACGAGCTTGAAGTAATACCCGTTCATCTCTGCAATGACCTTGTAGGCATGCAGCTCGCTGATGAGGGCTGCCTTTTCCCTGATATTGACGACAGCGATGTCCATCTCCGGTCTCCTGCCGGATATGTCGTCTTCCTGAATTATTAAGAGCCGGTAATTCAAAGCAGATAGCATGACGCGCTGCGATCACTGCGACAACGAGACGACCCTTCCGTTCACCTGCCAGCACTGCGGCGGGAAGTTCTGTTCTGACTGCCGGCTCCCTCCCAACCACAACTGCACGGGGATCGGAAGCTGGAATAAAAAGCCCCGGCCCGCTGTCGGGATGAGTTACAGCAGGGGCGGTGGCGTGAGCGCGACTGGGGGGATTGCTGCGGATGCCCGGCGCGGGGCGGCACAGAAAGCTGAAGCGGGGATCCCGTACCTGAAAATCATGATCGCGATCATCATCCTGATCATTCTCGGATTTGCGGGACTCCTTCTGGCCGGATTCCGGTTTTAAGGGCACGGCCCTCCATCCGGTGAGGGGTAACCCTCCTGCCCGGAAACGCCCGGCGAACCCGGCAGCCGTCCGGCATCCTGCCCGGTTCTCGCAACAGTTTTTTTACGAAGACGACAGAAAAACCGGCATGAAAAATCAAAAACCTCTTCCCGGGATTTCGTTCGTCACCGGATTTTTCTGGGGGATCACTGTACTGGCCGTTGCCCTGGCATTGTTGATCTTTTTCCTTTCTGCGGGATCTTTTCTCGCCTGCAGTAATTATCTTCAGGTCATTGCCGCGTTTGCCGGAGGAGTTGCCCTGCTGGTCCTCTGGCAGCAGTCCCGCGACCGGACGTTCCTTCTCTGGACAGCAGCCGGGTTCCTCCTGTGGGGTTTCTCGAATATCGGCTGGTACGTGAATACCCTCATGGGGCTCCGCAGCCAGTCGTTCCCCGCCATCTTCGATACATGGCTTATCCTCTCCATTTTCATAATGGGATATGCGCTCTGGAACGGCCTGCCGGGGAAAAAGATCTCCCTTCCTGTGTTGTCTGCATTGTTGGTCGCCTGCCTGATCGTTCCGGTCGGGATCATTGTTGTGTCCGGGATCAGTATGGCGACCCTGGCCACGCTCGGGTATTTCCTTTCCTGCGGACTACTTATTGCAGGCGGGCTGGACCTTTCACCGGGCAGGCAGCCGCTGGTGACGATTGGCAGCTTCCTCTTTGCCCTCGCGTTCGTGATCTATCCCCTGCGCGAGATGTACATGGTCTCGGCCCCCGTCCTGTCGGTGATTGGCCCGGTTGTCTGTGCCGGTCTTGCGCTCATCGTCCTCGGCCTCTTCTCCGGTTCCCCCGACCCGGCAAAACCGGCATGATCCGGGCACTCCCTCTTTTCTAAGATTACCCGTAGGTGCCGGGATCCCTCTTGGAGAGAGGCTCTCCAAAAACCCCGTAAAACGCCCGGATTGGCAAAAAAGCGAAGGCGACTTTTTTGTGGAGTGGAAATGTGGTCCACGCCGATGGAAAGAAGCATTTTTTGAGCCCTGTTTCAAAATTGCGTTGATTTGTCCCCCTTTTCAACCTGCAAAATGGCGGGCGCCCGGTGGCCAGAAAAAACAAGGGGGTGGATTGGCCATATCCCGCATTTGTGCCCGCCCGGCTACGTTTGTGCAGGGATCTTCATTTTACCGACGGTAAATCCGGCCCTGATGGAGGAGAAGACACTCCTCATCCTGCCTGGAGCACGATAATCCGGAACCTATTTCCCGTTGGGGGTAGGATATTGCCATCATCAATCCGGGTGATTTGTTATGTGGCTCGAACTGCTGACATTCTTGATCGGTATCGCCTTTGGTTTTTTTCACAAGGGAAAGGAAGACTACTGGGGGATCCTCCGGAACGGTGCGGTTCTCGGGATTGTCATCGGCGTCCTCGCAGTACTCATCTCGATGTTCCTTGCGCCGGGCAGCACGAGCCTGAGATTTGACTTCCTGGGGGCATTTGGGACCATTCTTGTGATCCTTGTCTTTGTCATCCTGATGATCGCGGGTGCATTCATCGGCGACCGGATCGAGCGGGTCCTGAGAAAATAATTTTTAAAAATTTTTTACAAAGTCTTTCGCTTGAAAATATTTTTCAGTTTTTTTACAGAAGAAACGGCCGTACTGATATAACCCGCGACAACCAATCCCTGATCCTGAGTTTATTATGAAAATTCTCGCCATCCACGGGAGCCCCCGCACCCTCCGGAGCACAACCCGGCAGCTCGCACAATTCGTGCTTGACGGTGCCGCTGAAGAAGGGGCAGAGACAGAGATGATCGATCTCTGCGATCTCAGGATCACCCCCTGCACTGCCTGCGAGGGCTGTTCGTTCAACGGCATCTGCGTATTCGAAGACGACATGCCGGCGCTTGTAGAGCGGATGAAGGAAGCGGACGGGATCATTTTTGCCTCGCCTGTATACATCGACAACGTCTCCGGCCAGATGAAAATTTTCTTTGACCGTCTGGCCGACGCGATCCATTATCAGATCCTCGCAGGAAAGTACGGCTGCTCGGTTGCGAGCACGCACACCTCCGGTGGGGACGCGGTAGTTGCGTACCACAACCACGTGCTCAACTATCTTGGGGTAGTCTCGGTTGGCGGTATCAGCGTGGCAACCGGTGGCGACTCCTTCGTTGTGGATGAAAAAGAAGGGGATGCAAAGACACTTGGCCATAATCTCGTGGATGCAATCACGAACGGATTCTCAGACAAGAAACAGGAAGCTGAGATCGTGGACAACCGGGTTTTTTTCCGCGATATTGTTGTGGAGAACAAGGATATGCGCACGGAAGAGTACGAGCGGTGGAAGCGGCTGGGCTGGATCCCGTGATGGGAATCGGGCACGGTCCCATCCCGGCAAAACAAATTTATAATTACCCGGTTGAGGGCTCTTAAGGATACCATGCGTTCCCGGGACGATGCTGTCAGCGAAGTTGCAGCCGAACTTTTCATTATCGTCCTTGTTCTCAGCCTTGGCGCCGTTGTTGCAACAATGCTCTTTGGCGTCATGCCCCATATCCCGAAGAACGCGTATCTTGTCACGGAATGCTCCTACCCGGTCATGCCCGGGTATACCGCAATCGCAGTCCACCACCGCGCCGGAGATTCACTGAACTTCTCCGACACCAACCTTGCATCGTTTCCCGCAGAGATCCGCATCGATACCCCCGCCGGATTGTCACGGGTCGTTCCTGACTCCTCTGCCGCTCTCTTCCGTGCTGGTGATACGGTCTTCGTCTATAATACCGGTACCGGGTTCCGGATGACAAAGGACCTGACCGGCATCTCGGCAGTCCCGCTCCCTGCAGGGGATATACGAACACGCCTCATCGACACCACGGCAAATACCCTGGTTGGTGAGTGTTCACTCCTGCGGTACCAGGTCACGGGCACATCCACTGCCACACCTACAACAACTCCAACGATCTCCCCAACCGGCACAACTTCGCAGACACCCACTCCAACAGCAACCGCCACAGCAACACCAACTCCCGATCCCACAAAGCGTACCGTGAACGTAAGCTGGTCCCCTTCAGGACTGGGGGATGTCATGCTGTTACCATCAAGCCCACTCATCAGCGGCCAGAGTGTCACCGTTACCGTCGGGAGCAGTCCTTCGTTCACCTTCACGCCCCACAACAAAAAATGCGTTGAATGGATCCGGCTTGACGGGGTAACGGTCTACACCGGCACTGCCGTGAATACTCCGGTTACGTACACGATCCCCTCGATCGCTGCGAACCATGTCCTGACAGCATTCTTCCGGTAGGTGATACATATGGCGATAATTTCAGGCCATCTCTTCCCCGAATCCACGGTTGGTACGATGCAACGGAATCCTGACAATCCTGTATGTGCCAGGGCTCCGGCACCGGCCAGGAAACAAAAAGAGCGCGAGATTTTTAACCATGAAACCGTTACTCAATAGCATGGAAACAGCGGTGCGGAAATCCTCATCGATAGTACCGTTCAGGCCGGCCATTCTCGGCGTATTGTCGGTCTTCGTTGTTCTCACAACGATCTACTGCCTGACTAACGGTATCCAGATCGTGTTCCCGCACCTGTATTATGTCCCCATCCTTCTTGCGGCGTACTGGTACCAGAGGAACGGGGTGCTGTATGCCACGGTCATGGGTCTCATCTATCTCTCGCTGGTTACCCTCATTATCGGGTACAATCCCAACAATATCGTTGCAGCGTTCACCCGCTTTGTCGCGTTCCTTGTTATCGCCGGTGTCACCGCAATACTCTCTCTGCAGATCTCCGAGAAACAACGTGCGCAGGAATTATCAGAACTGAAATTCCGGACAATCTGGGAGCATGTCCAGGCTGCGATCATTGTCGTTGATACCCGGTCACACACGATCCTTGCGGTCAATCCTGAGGCCGAACGGTTGTTCGGCTGCCCGGAACAGGAGATAATCGGACGTACCTGCCATGCCTTCATCTGCCCGGCAGAAGAGGGAAAGTGCCCGGTGACGGATCTGAACCAGACCGTGGATCATTCCGAACGAATCCTGCTCACGAGGAACGGGGAACGACTGCCAGTGCTGAAGACAGTGAGCCGTGCCTCACTTTCCGGCAGGGACGTCCTAATCGAGAATTTTATTCCGCTCAATTTGGCGGGATTGCTCCCAAGAAAGAACGACTGATAAAAAAGGTTTTTAGTAGTTCTCCGCCAGCAGCTCGAAGTGCGCCTGCGGGTGGTCGCAGACCGGGCACTTGGCGGGAGCGTTCTTTCCGCTCATCACGTGGCCGCAGTTCCGGCAGTGCCACTGGGTCGCGGACGCTGACTTGAAGACTTTGCCCTTCATGACATTCTCGTACAGTTTCCGGTACCGGGCCTCGTGGTGGGCCTCGACCTTGGCGACATTGGCAAAGAGGCGGGCAATCTCGGGGAACCCCTCCTTCTTTGCAGTTGCGGAGAAGTCCGGGTAGAGCGTGCCCCACTCCATCTTCTCGCCATCGGCCGCAGCCTTCAGGTTCTCCTTTGTTGTCCCGATCACACCGGCGGGATAGCCGGCGGTGATCGTGACCTCGCCGCCCTTGAGTTCCTTGAAGAAGAGCTTTGCGTGCTCGCGTTCGTTGGCCGCGGTATCCTCGAAGATCGCGGCGATCTGCTCGTAGCCCTCTTTCCTTGCAACGCTTGCAAAGAAACTGTACCGGTTCCGTGCCTGCGACTCGCCGGCAAATGCCGCGAGCAGGTTTTTCTCGGTCTTGCTTCCCTTAAACTTCATAATACGATCATCTCAATGTATTCAACCATGACGGAAATATCCTCCGGTGGAAATGAAAATTTCCAGAATGAGCGGCTGTACAGGGCGCCGGCCGTACCGTGACTTTGATAAGAGGGAAGACCCAACTGACAGGTGAGGATTCCGTATGCAGCGGCCCGGTCCTGTGCTATTGGTTGTCATCTTCTTCCTTGCGGGATTTATCCTGCTTGCAGTAACTCAGTCCGTAACCCGTGATTATCCGGAACATCCCGGAGGAATAGCCTATGGACTGGACACACAATTGCCTGCCCCCCGCTACTATACCGGCATCGACTTTGATACCCTTTCGTCCAATGACCACCTCACGGTCATTCCCCTGAAGAGTTTCCGGCAGCAGGTGACCAACTACAGCTGCGGGGCGGCTGCAGCCATGAGCGTGATGTCGTATTACGGCAGACCGGTCAACAATACCGATGACGAAGAGATCCGGCTTGCCCACGAGATGTACCCGGACGTCACGGAAAAGACCGGGATTAATCCTGTACAGATGACCGCGTGGTTAAACCGGCACGGCTGGAACGCGACATGGCATACCGGTGGGAGCCGCGACATGCTCCTTTCAAACCTGAAGGCCGGGGTACCTACGATTGTCGAGTGGATCGACTGGGGCGGCCACTGGGTAGTCGTTGTCGGGTATGACACGCGGGGAACGGAAACGGTCTGGGACGATGTTATCATCTTTGCCGATTCCGTTGACTGTCACGATGACCGGGTGGACGGGATCACGTACGCAAACTACGGGGAATTCGATGCCATGTGGTTCGATGCCCATTACTTCCCGGCGGAGATGCGGGACCGGGTGTATGTTATCGCCCGCCCGGCCTGAATCCCGGACACCCCTTACTCCTTATTTCTGCACAGACCGGAACGCACCCTTCGGGACTGTGATCTCAAAGCACGCACCTTTCCCGTGAGTTCCGGTCTCGTGGATCTCAATCCCGGTGATTGCCAGGATCTCCCGGGCTAAAAAGAGCCCGAAGCCGGTATGCTTCCCGTACCCTTTCTCAAAGATCTTCTGTTTCTCGTCAAGCGGGATGCCGACACCGTTGTCTGCAAACGTGATAAGGAGCAGCCCTTCTTCGTTGAGCCGGCAGCGGACGGTGATCACCGTCACGGTTTTTCCGTACCGTACCGCATTGTCGAAGAGATTCAAAAAGACTTTCGCTATCATCGGATCGGAGAAGATCTCAAAGGAGTTGCAGCGCATGTCAAGGTCAAGGAGCGGGGGCCTGACACTCTCAATACTATCCTTCACAGCGACCCACACGGGAGCGTGCGCACCCATGTCCTGGTAGGCTTTGGCAAATTCGAACTGGTGCTGGATGGTCTCAATTGACGAGGAGATCTTCTCCAGGAAATCTGTTACAACCGGGTCCGGCTTCCTGAGGGCGGCAAGCTGTGCATAGCCCTGCATAACTGTGAGCTGGTTGGCCACATCGTGCCGGGTGATGCTGGTGAGGAGGTTGAGCTTCCGGTTACTCTCCTTTATCGCGTTCTGGACCTGTTTCATCTCCGTGATGTCCCGGGCATTCCCCATATAGGTCATTACCTTCCCGGTTTTATCGATGATAGGCGAGACGCTCGATGTGTGGATCCGGACCGATCCATTGGCATGGATCACCCGGTACTCGACTCCCGTCATCCGCTGCCCGGTCGAGATGACGTTGTGCAGGGCTTCTTCACACAGCGCGATATCGTCAGGATGGATGAATTGTTTGAATGGCTGTCCTGTCACGTCCTCCGGCCTGTACCCGAGAAGTTCCGTGAAACTGGGGGAGACAAACGTGAATACGCCATCGGTATTGATCAGGTAGATGATGTCGTGCGTGTTCTCGACAAGGAGGCGGTACTTCTCCTCCGATTCCCTGAGGGCGTTCTCTGCCTGTTTCCGGTGCGAGACGTCATGGATGAGGCCCAAAACCCCAAAGACAGAACCGGAGGCGTCGAGGAGGGGGATGAGGCGGACATCCAGCCAGAACGTACCGGATGGCAGGTGTTCAAAAACCTCCTTCCTGTAGGGGATACGCCGTTCAACAATACCGCGGATCGCCCCCATGTACTTCTCGGCAATCTCCGGCCGGAAGAGGGAGAAGAGGTTCTTTCCGACAAGATTCTCCGGCATGGTGAGCATTGCCCGCGCTCCCAGCGGGTTGATGTACCGGACCGTCCCGCGGGTGTCTAAAAAGAAGATCATGTCGGGGGAATTCTCGGCAATGAGCCGGTATTTTTCCTCGCTCTCCTTCAACGCGATCTCGGCGAGCTTACGCCTGCAGATGTCTGGTCCCTCGGCAAGAAGGAACGGGATTTTGTCATCAGCACCCTGCACGGGCTTGATCGAGAAATCGATATAGGCAGTGTGGCCATCAGCGGCAGTATGCGTTGTCTCGAACCGCACGGTCTCGCCCGATACAGCCTTGTGTATCGCATCCTTAAGCTGCTCCTGTACTTCGGCCGAGTGGGACCACCAGGGGGTCTCCCAGAAGGGGCGGCCTTCTACATCAGATTCCGCAATGCCGGCAAAATCGAGGGCAGTGCGGTTGGCCATGAGTACCGTTCCGTCCATGTTGATCAGCCCGATGAACTGGGATGTCTGGTTGGTAATTGCCCTGAACTTTGCCTCGCTTTTCTGGAGGGCCTGGCTGATCTCAATTCGGTCCGTGACATCCTGAAGGACGCCGGAAAAGACCAGTTCGTCACCATGCCAGACCGGGCTTGACATCCCCCGGAACCAGATCACATCTCCCGAAGGTTTGACAAATTTTCCGGTAAAATCCCAGAGGGCTTCGGAATCTATCGCGGTATGGACCGACTCTATGAACCGATCCCGGTCTGCAGGGTGTACCGCGCTCGTAAACACCTGGAAGAACTCCGAAGAATTGTTATCGAGGCCAAGGATCTCAAGCGATCTCTCGTTTATGTAGTAGAATCCCATGCTGCCGTCAGATCGGGCATAGAACTGGAAGACGACTCCCGGCACCGTTGCGGCGATCTCTTCCATCTGCTGTGTCCGGGTGCGGATCTGCTCCTCCGCACGGGCAAGCTCGTCATACTGTTTCCGGAGTTCCTCCTCGGCACCGGCAAGCTGCTCGAACGCTGCCTGTCGTTCAGCTTCCATGCGCTGCTTCTCCGTCACATCCCGTACGATCCCGAGCAGTGCAGGCTGGTCCTGGTACGTGATGAGAGTTACCGTAAACTCGCAGGCCCTGACCTCCCCGTCCCGGGTAATGACACGGGCGGAGAACGAATGCGGGATGTCTTCCCCAGCCGTTCTCCGGTCCCGTGCTTCCTGCAACCGTGCACGGTCGTCGGGATGAACATGATCCCAGATGTTTCCAGCCAGGAGCTCTTCCCCGCTGAACCCGGTGAGTTCCGACACTCTCCTGTTGGCGAAGAGGAGCCGGTCGCCCCGGTAGATATAGATCGCATCACTGCTGTTCTCGACAACCGTGCGGTACTTCTCCTCGCCTGCCCTGCGTTCTTCCTCCATCCGGTTTGCCTTTAAGAGGTTCCAGAGCCCCTGCATGAGCAGCAGCAGCTCGTTTGCATCGTTCTCGGAATAATCGGAGACCTTGTTGGCAACACCCGCCACGAGGACGACCCGCCCCTCATCAATCACCGGAACGTTCATGTGCCGGGTGATGTGGGGATGGCCCTCGGGGTACCCTTTCTTTGCGGGATTCGGGGCCGGATAATCGTTGGTGATGACCGGCCTGCGCTGCCTTACCGCCTCCCCCCACAGCCCGGTCTTCTCGGTCTTGTAAGTGATCGGCTTCTCTGCCATCGCGCATTCGGCCATCGCCGATCTCGACCAGGCATACATGGTGAGCTCGCTCTCGTCCTCATTCATGAATGCGAGGTACGCAAGGGGGCTCGAGGTGACGATACAGGCACCTTCAACGGCATAGGAACGGAGGTCTTCAGCACCCTTTTCAGCATGCTCGTAGAACCCGAGCATATACTTGAGGCGCAGTTCGCTCTCCCGGATCCTTCGCCCGCTTGCGGCAAGTTCCTCGAACTGCTCCCTTAGTTCATCACCGGACGCAGCAAGTTCCTCGTTGACTGCCCGGAGTTCCTCCTCGTCCTTTTTCCTGCCAGTGATATCAACGATGATCCCGCGTGTCCCGGCAACCCTGCCGTCCCTGAGGATGGGAGAAGAAAAGATCAGGATTGGGAAGCTCGTTCCGTCTTTTCGTAACGCGGAATATTCCCGTCCGGCATTCTCGCTGATCCCCGTTTCCAAAATCGTCTGAAAAAAATTTGAAGCACGTTCCCGGTCGGCAGGTGCAATCGCGCTCCGGAAGTCCACGCCATGGGAGAACATTTCCGCCGTATACCCGAACATATCCAGTGCCCGGCGGTTGACATAGGTGAGTCTCCCGGTTGCATCGGATTCATAGATCCCCAGGGGCAGCAACTCGGTAAGTTCCCGGAACCTCCTCTCGCTCTCCCGCTGGGCCTCCTCGGCCTTCTTCCGGTCAGTGATGTCCCGGATCGATTCGATTGCGCCGGTGATATTTCCGGCCTTGTCATAGAGGGGGCTGGCTTTCGCAATGACAAAGATCCGTTTCCCTTTCGGTGTCGGCAGGCCTGTCTCTGCCGAGAGCGTGCTCCCATCTCTCCGGATATTGGTATAGCACCGGGATACTTTATCATCCGGCTCGAAGATCAGGTCGATCAGGATCGGACGGCGCTCGGCATAGAACGGTATGGCGTACTCGTAGTCACCTTTTCCGAGCATATCAGGGGATGCGATACCTGTCATCTCTTCGATGGCACGGTTCCACGCGATCACCTTCCCGTCCGTATCGATGGCAAATGTGGCATCCGGGAGGAAGTTGATGAGGTCAGAAAGGCGCCTCTTGGAGTCCAGGAGGGCGTACTCGGCCTGCCGTTTGCTGACAGCCTGCCGGATCTTGTGCGCAAGTTCGGCGAACTGTGCTTTGGGATCACCCCCTTTCTGGAGGTAGAAGTCCGCCCCGTTGTTGATCGCCTCGATCACGACCTCCTCCCGCCCCCGTCCGGTAAAGAGGATGAAGGGAATGGAGCCGTGGGACTTCCGCACGGCTTTTAACAATTCTATGCCGTTCATCTCCGGCATCTGGTAGTCCGAGATGATGGCATCGAAGGAGTGCGCTGCCAGCGCCGCAAGACCTTCACTGCCGGATAAGGCTGTCGTTACGGCAAAGTCCCCGCTCGTCTCGAGGAAGAGTTTTCCGATATCGAGCAGTCCCGGCTCATCGTCGACGTAGAGAAGCGACAGCATGCAGGTAGTTCCTTGCGGGAGAGATTGAGGTAATTGTGACTCGATGAAAACGTTGTCCGCAGGAAAGATGAATGTTACGCGCAACTGAAAAGAACAGGGCCGGGATTATGGGGTGAACCGATATCCGTCCTTTGGCACGACCATCTCGAAACGTGCTCCTTTTCCTGGAGTCCCGTTCTCGATAATGCTGATGCCGGTGATCGTAAGGATCTCCCGTGAGAGATAGAGACCCAGACCGGTGTTCTTGCCAAATCCCTTATTGAAGACCATCTTCTTGTCCCGCTCGGGAATCCCTGCGCCGTCATCCTCGTAGACCAGCACCAGCGACGCACCATCGACACGGCTGGTGACGCGGATCGTGGTCATCTTCTCACCCCCGTATCGCAGGGAATTGTCGATGAGGTTGTAGAATACTTTCTCCGCCAGGGGATCGGCAAACAATTCGAGGCCGGAAATTTCCTTTATGACCTGGATGTTCCGCATCGGAAGTAGCGCAACCGCAGCATCAATGCTGGCATTCACATTCTGCCATAAAGGAGCATTCAGCCCAAGGTCCTCGTAGTCCTTGGTGAAAGTGATCTGGCTGGTGATAGTCTCGGCGATCCTCTGGTTCTTCTTTAAGAATTCAATGAGTTCCTCCGGCTTGTCGATTGAATCACGGCTCAGTTCAATGAACGCCATCAGAGCCATCAGCTGGTTGCGGATATCGTGCCGTGTGATACTGGAAAGGAGGTGGAGTTTCTTGTTTGCCATGCGGAGAGCGTCCTCTGCCCGGCGCTGCTCCGTTATGTCATGAATAACCCCCTCGACTCCCAGGATAGTGCCTGCGGCATCGCGATAGAAATGGCTGCTTGTGGTCACATGCCGGATTGACCCGTCCCGGACTTTCAGGGTTAACGGGAAGGAATCGACCGATCCTTTTTCCTTCAGGATCTCAAGGAGTCTCCCACGGTCGCCCGGATCGGCGTACACCTTCGCGACATCCTGCCCGATTAATTCGTCAGGTGTGTACCCGGAGATAGTAAAAGCAGACGGGCTGAGCATCGTGATCTTCCCGTTGATGTCCGTACGGTAGAAAAGGTCCTGCATCTCTTCAATGATCGCCCGGTATTTCTCCTCACTCTCGCGCAGGGCGCTCTCAATCCGTTTCCTCTCGGTAATATCAAGGAATGCACCGATGATCCCTCCTGTGGCCCCGCGATGGTCCAGGTAACAGGCCTTGTAGTAGATCACGTCATGCAGGGAACCATCTGCATATCGGACCTGCGCTTCATAGGTCTGGAAACCGTTATTTTTGAGCAGCTCCTGGTCCGCCGCAAAATACTGATCTGCAAGCTCTTTGGGTGCAATATCGTACACGGTCTTTCCGATCAACGCCTCTCTCCCGATGCCGAGATACTCTTCGAACGGCCGGTTGCACCCGAGGTATTTCCCGCCCGCATCCTTGTAGAAAACGGGGAGGGGGAGCGTGTCGATCAGGGTTGAGAGGAAGCGGGTATGGTCGGCAAGCTGCTGCTCGGCCAGCCGGCGTTTGGTGATATCGCGGGCTGCGGCAAAGATACGGTCTCCCTTTGGGAATGAACGCCATTCGATCCAGAGGTATGTGCCATCTTTATGGCGGTAGCGGTTCGTGAAGTTGAGCACTTCCTTCTGGGCGCTCAGGTCGCTGATAGCATCGAGAGTTGCCTGCATATCATGCGGATGGACAAAGTCCAGGAAACGGCCGCCTTCAAGTTCACTGAGCGGATACCCCAGCGTCTTCTCCCACTGCGGATTCAGCCGGCGGAAGTACCCCTGCGTATCTGCAATACAGAACAGGTCGAGGCTTGTCGAGAAGTACTGGTCTATCTCTTCAGTCTTTTCCCGCAGGGCTTTCTGGGCCCGCGTCAGGTCCGTAACGTCCTGCAGGAAGACAAGGTGACCTTCAGGAACTCCATTGATACCAAGGAGCGGTTCAATGGATCCGGTATAATAGAAACTCTCCGTACCGCGGGTCCTGACAAGGTCCTTTTTCATGGTGATCTTCTCCCTGCACAGGGAAAGGAAATCCGGCCAGTCAGGTGCAATCTCATCAATGGTTTTCCCGAGAGCGACAGCCGGGGAAAGAGAGAAGAGCGAGCATGCGGCCGGGTTGATATCGATCACCCGGTCGGAGGTATCCAGCACCAGTACCGGCTTGCTCAGGGCCTCGATCAGCCGGCCCCGTGCAATGGGAATGATATCGAGGAAATGGTACCGGAAGAGCGCGATGGCATAGAAAATGGCTGCAATCCAGAGAAGGGCCGGGGTCGGGTTGATACCGGGAAACGGCAGCCTGAAGAGCTCGGCGAAGTAATTGAGCAGGGTCGGGAAAGCAAGGGCGATGAGCAGGAGGATCGTGGAAGTCTCCCACAAGGTACCCCGTTTCCGTGTCTCGTAGATGAGCAGGGCGATAGCAAGCACCAGCAGGGCAAATGAATACAGGAAATAGATCTCGTAGAAGAAACTCTCGGAATACTGGAGAACCGGCAACGGGCCGGCAGTATTGATGGAGAAATTATAGCGGAACAGGGAATGGAACGGGCTGGTTACCGCAAGGATTGCTGACAGGACCGGGATGACCAATACGATTGCCGCAAGGTCCCTGCGGATCCATTCGGTCTTGTTCACGTACGCGAGGACGAGCCAGAGCTCGAGGACGGAAAAGAACGGGAGGTACAGAAAGCGGAGGTTGTGGTAAAAAATCCTCAGCGGGAGGGACAGGGTGAGCAGATCGAGGATATAGAGGAACGCCCAGGCTGCAGCACAGAGCATCAGGAGGACAAACGGTGTTGCAGCGGGGACTCTCCCGACAAACCTTCGGGCATACCAGCCCACGGCGGCCATACTGAAACCGGAGACAAAGAGCATGACAATCAGCAGATCGAAAATGAGAATGCTTGTCATGAAGGGTCCTGATTCTCCGTGTCTCTTCCGTTGCTGGAATTATCAATGACATTCTCCCTGTTCTTTGGTTATAAAGTACAGGGTACAACCGCGGTCATGGCGGATCGGTGGCGCAGTGCCGCCATCCATAAATCGCGTGGGGAATTCCGGGCATAATGCCGACTGAAAGAAAAGAGCCGGATCGCTGCGTACTGTGCAAAAACTGTCGGAAAAGGAACGGGCCTGAAGGGATTTGAACCCTTGACCTGCGGATTAAGAGTCCGCCGCTATGCCGAACTAAGCTACAGACCCGCTTACTTAGGCCTAATAATGTGGTTGATGATTGTGAATAAAGGTTGCGGATAATGCCTGGGAAAAATGACCGGATCCCGCCCGGATCCGGCTCTTCGCGGGACGACACGTGCCCGCACCGGTTGCGATTCCTTATTATCCAAAACGGATACATCTTCTGTACCATGCCACTGGAATCGCCTGTTGAACAGCAGGGGCCGGTCAAATACGGGATCTTCGGGTGCGGGACCAACGGGTTCAACATCATCCTTGAACTTTCAAAGGACCATGAACGGGCGATGGTTATTGACCGGGATGAGTCCCGGGTCCGAAGCCTGAAGGACCAGAAGTTCGAGGCGTACCAGCGAGACATCACCTCGTCCGAGATGCTTGCGGGGCTCCCCCCCTTCGAGATCGCGTTTATCATGACAGGCGACGGCGACACGAACCTTGCTGCGGTGCTTGCGATTAAAAAACGGCTCACGTCCGTCCAGGTGGTTGCCCGGGCAACCGACCCGGTGAACGGGCAGAAACTGACGGCTGCCGGCGCCGATGTTGTCCTCTACCCGCAGGAGGTCGTAGCCCGGTCCGCGGTACTCCAGATCAAAAAGCAGCACTCAAGCCGGATCGCCCAACGGCTCTTCTCGATGATTGCCGGCTGGGAGGGGACACTGGGGATCATCACCCACAAGAATCCTGACCCTGATGCCATCTCTTCCGCCATGGCCCTTGCCGAGATTGCAAAAAAGGCGAACAGCAAGTCCCTTACTCCCCGCATTTTTTACGAAGGCAACATCGGCCACCAGGAGAACCGGACCTTCGTCAACCTGCTGGACATCAAGATGGAGCGCCTGACGCCCGACGCGCTCGCGAAGTGCACCTACCTCGCCCTCGTGGACTGCTCGGGCCCCGGTGCCAACAACGATATCCCGCCCGAGACCAGGATCAACATCATCATCGACCACCACAAGGAAGGAAAGCACACCAGTGGCCAAGGCAGTTTCATCGATATCCGGCCTGGGGTGGGGGCGACTGCGAGTATCATGACCCAGTACCTGCAGGAGCTGGACATCCCCGTGGACAAGCGTGTCGCAACCGCTCTGCTCTATGGTATCCGGACCGACACCAAGGAGTTCAAGCGCAACGTCACCCCGCAGGACCTGAGCTACGCGGGCTTCCTCTTGCCCCTGACGGACGCAGAACTGCTCGACAAGATCATGTCCCCGTCTATGTCGCAGGAGACCCTCGATGTAATGGGAAAGGCCATCCATGAGCGGAAGATCCAGAGCGGGTACCTCTTCGCGAACGTCGGCTACGTGATGAACCGCGACTCCCTCCCGCAGGCAGCCGATCTCCTGATCACGCTCGAGGGCGTGAACACGGCGCTTGTGTACGGCATTACGGACAATGCAATCGTTATCTCGGCCCGCAACCGCGACATCCGGCTCCACATCGGCAATGCCCTTGCGGAGGCGTTCGGGGACATGGGCGATGCCGGCGGCCACCCGAATATGGGGGCGGCAAGCCTCCCGCTCAGCTATTTCGGGAAGGTTGAGGACAAGGAGAAGCTCCTCGCGATCGTGATCGAGCCGGTCCTCCAGAAGTTCAGGACCCTCGTTGGCCTTGAGAACGAGGGGAAGAAGAACGGCGCCCCGTAGGGCGCAATCGCAAGCACCCGCTGAAAACCCGGCAGGACAAGGCGAATCCGATGCAGTATTTCGAATGGGAACCCCACTACCGCGAGATCCTCGAATACTTCGGGTTCGACCGGGCAGGAGACGAAGAGGCTGCCCGCATCCTCGCGTCGCTCCTCGACCGCGACAACCTCATCTCGCTTGTCACGATAACGGATGGCAACGAGGTGACGGTCTGCGGGAATGCCCCGTGCCTCAAAAAGGATCTTGACGCAATCCATGGCGTGGTCTTTGCCGCCGATGCCGCGGCGGAAGTGCTGGACGATGCCGGCATCCGTCCGGATGCGGTATTCACGGACCTCGACGGGGCAACCGACCGGCTCATTGAGATGAACCGGCAGGGGACGATCGTGGTGGTCCATGCCCATGGCGACAACATCCCGCTCCTGAAGCACTGGGTGCCCCGGTTCCCGGGCAGGATCGTGGGGACAACGCAGGCCGCTCCCCTGCCGCACGTGCACAACTTCGGCGGGTTCACGGACGGCGACCGGGCAGCCTTTGCAGCACACGAGCTCGGGGCTGCACGGATAACGCTCGCGGGATTCGACCTTGACGACAAGGATGTCGATCCCCTGAAACGCGGGAAGCTCTTCTGGGCACGGAAACTTCTTGCCCTGATCGGGATCACGGCATGACCCGCACCGCGTTCATCCTCGACGGGTACGTGGACGAGCCCGCGTGTCTCGGGGTCCCCCCCTATGTCTCGCCCTACATCCGCACCGTGGCAGGTGCGCTCGCATCCCGCGGGTATTCCGTCCGATACCTCACCATCGACCAGCTGAGAAAAGATCCGCTGCGTGCAGGCGATCTGAACAAGGCGGAGCTGCTGGTCGTGATCGCGGGAGTCACGGTCCCAGGAAAATACCTCGGGGGAACTCCCGCAACACTCACCGAGATCCAGCAGGTCGGCCACATGGTGAAAGGGCCACAGAAACTGATCGGGGGCCCCATCGGCTTTGGGTATGCCGGGGAGGGCGGGCAGAAGGCGGTCCGGCAGGTGATCAGCGGGTTTGATGCCCTGCTCTCCGGTGAACCGGCGGTTGCGCTGGACAATTACCTGGACGGGAACGAACCTGAAGGAGTACTGGACTATGCCCGCACCGACCTATGGAGCATTGGGGGAAGCAGCATCGTCGCACAGCACCCCTACTTCCCGTACGTGATGTGCGAGCTGGAGACTGCCCGGGGCTGTTCCCACGGGGCAACGGGAGGCTGTTCGTTCTGCACGGAGCCGCTCTACGGGATGCCACGATACCGTGCCATTGCAGCAGTTGCAGGGGAGGTTGCCGCACTCCATGATCACGGCGCCCGGCACTTCCGGGTGGGCCGTCAGCCGGATATCCTCGCGTACGGGGCCGGGCCGGGGGAGTATCCCGCCCCGGAACCGGAGAAACTCGAGGCCCTCTTCTCTGCGATTCGCACCTCCGCCCCGGAACTCCGGACGCTGCACATCGACAACACCAACCCGCAGACCATTGCCCGGCATGAGGACGCGGCTCGGGAAGCGCTCCGGGCGATCATCCGGCACCACACTCCGGGCGATGTTGCCGCGTTCGGCATGGAGACGGCCGACCCGGTGGTTGTCCGGGCAAACAACCTGAAAGCCCTGCCGGATGAGGTCTTCTCAGCTATCCGGATTGTCAATGAAGAAGGCGGTAAGCGCCGGGATAATGTCCCCGAACTCCTCCCGGGCATCAACTTCGTCTGCGGGCTTGCCGGGGAGACAGAAGAGACCTATGATCTCAATGAGCAGTTCCTCGCCCGCGTCCTGAAGGCGGGCCTCTCGGTGCGGCGGGTGAACATCCGGCAGGTGATGCCGTTTGAAGGCACTCCTGCCTATACAAACAACACGCTCGGGAAGCACGAGCGGAGGTTCCGGCAGTTCAAGGAGTTTGTGCGGAACCGGATCGACCTGCCGATGCTCCAGCGTGTATTTCCGATTGGCACAGTTCTCCGGGATGTGCGGATTGAAGTATCGGGGGGCCTCTCGTTCGGGAGGCAGCCCGGGTCGTACCCGATCCTGGTCGGCATCCCCCTCCCCCTTGCGGAACAGACGGTGATGGATGCCGTTGTCGTGGACTGGGGGATGCGGTCGGTTACTGCTCTCCCCGTCCCGATCGCGATCAATATCCTGCCTGCGTCAGCCATCAAGTGGCTGCCGGGCATAGGGAAGAAGAAGGTTGCGGCCGTTATTGCAAAGCGGCCGTTTGCCGATCTTGCCGCATACCGGAAGGTTGCAGGGAACTCTCCGGTGGATAGCCTGCTGAAATTCTGATCGTCCTCTTGAGAGTGCTCTCTTTGGAAGGCCCGGCATTACTCTTCTGGCCGTTCCGCGAACTGCCGGCAGGGGTCGGACGGTGTACTAATACAGCTCCATGCGCCTCTTCACAGGATCCCGCTCCCCGAAAAATCCCCTCTTGTCATGCGGGTCCGGCCCGGAACTTTTTTAGTACACCGCCCGACCCCCTCATTATTCTCACAGGGGGGCACGAAAACCGGGTATTGTTACGACGTAACCACCAGTTCCTGCAGGAAAAAGCGTAAGGGGGGGTCGGGCGGTGTACTTGTGCCGGGCCTACGGTACATTCCGGCCGTACCTCCGGTCCGAAGTGCACAATGTGGAGAGAAAAAGAGGGGCCGGTCTCTGTAGTTCAGACCTGCCGGAGTTCCGTGACCTTCAGGATGTCCGTCCTGGTCACGATCCCGAGGATCCTACCATCAGCCACAACGGGGATCCGCCCGATATCCTTTGCCGACATGATCCGGAGGGCGTCGATGACCGGTGCTTCCGGGGGAAGCGTGATGATCTCGCGGGTCATGATGTCCCGGACCTGCATGGCCTCGCGATCGATGGGCGAGGTCTTGTTGATGTCCGCCAGCGTGATCATGCCGACCAGTGTGTCCCGCTCGATGACCGGGAAGCCAAGGTGCTTGCTCGAGTACATCATGGTGATGACCTGGCTCACCGGCACGGTAGGCCCTACAGTTGCCACCGGGCTCGACATCATGGAACCGACCGTAACGTCCTGGAGGAGGTGGCTGTATTTCACAGCGCTCGACTCCATATTCGCACCGATGTAGATGAAGAGGGCGATCAGGATCAAAAAGGGCGAGAATGCAAAGAGGCCGATGATGCCAAAGAGTATGGCAAAACCCTTGCCGATATCTGCTGCGATCTGTGTTGCCCGGTGGAGGGGCATCCGCTGCGCCAGCCACGCCCGGAGCACGCGGCCCCCGTCCATGGGGAATGCCGGGATCAGGTTGAAGACGCAGAGGATGATGTTGAGCACTCCGAGGTAGCCCAGCGTAAAGATGAGGATGCCTGCCATGCCCGGGTCCGTGGTGACGGACGGGACAGCATAGATGAGTAGTGAACAGATGATCCCGAAGATGAGGCTTGCGATCGGGCCGACAAGGGCCATCGGCAGCTCGGCCTTCGGGTCGGGGACCCCCTCCTCCATGGTAGCAACGCCACCGAAGATCATCAGTGTGATGCTGTTGATCGCTATCCCCTTGGCCCGTGCGACAAGGGAATGGGCAAGCTCATGGACGAGGACTCCGAAAAAGAGGCCCAGGGCCACGATCATGCCGAGCACGTAGGGCATGTATCCCGCGGTTGCAAGGGTTGTATCGATTGGGACCCGGTAGATCTCCCCGAGCATCTCGATGGTAAGGGGGATCTGGCTCCCGATGATCCAGGCAAAGAGGGGGATGACAAGCAAAAATGTATAGTGGATCTGGATCGGAATCCCGAAAATTCGCCCGATCCGGAAAGATCCGTCCATAATAAAGGGTTATCTTTTTAACTCTTAAGTATATACTTTCATCTGATAACGATGGAAACCCAGATTACCGAGTTGTTCGGGCTTCAGATTTACACGGACAAGGGCATGTTCATTGGCGAAGTCGAGGATGTCGTCCTCGACGTTGACTCCAAGAAGATGGAGGCGCTTGTCGTTGGCAAGGTCAACGACCAGCTCTTCGAGCTCAAGAATTACAAGGGCCTCAAGATCCCGTACCGGATCATCAGCGCAATCGACGATATCGTCCTGATCCGCCACCTGCCCGGAGCCTTTGCCGGTGGAAGCGGCAGCGGCGAGATGGAATAATCTCATCCTGAATCTGAGGACAGCGGGAGATCCCCCAGTTTTTTTGCTCCCGCATGGTACTCCTATGGAAAACCGGGAAATCTTCTCCACGATCACTGCCCTTCCTCCGGTTTTTGTGCGGCTCGACGGGCGGGCATTCCACCGTCTCTCTGATGTGCTGGGCCTTGAGCGGCCGTTCGATGAGTTCTTCCACAAGGCGATGGTGACGGCCTGTACCGCGCTGGTTGCCGACAGTGGCCTCAATCCCGATCTCGCGTACACCTTCTCGGACGAGATCAGCCTGTACTTCACAAAGCTCCCGTTCTCCGGAAGGGTGGAGAAGCTCGACAGTGTTGCAGCATCCTATGCAGCGAGCTCGTTCACGCTTGCGCTTGGAGGCACCACACTCGTTGCGTTCGATGCCCGGGTCATCCCGGCAACACCAGAGTATGCGAAGGAGTACCTGGCACACCGGCAGGCCGAGGCCTGGAGAAACCACATCAATGCCTACTGCCAGCAGGCCCTTATCGAGGAAGGGCTGGACCCGAGAAAAGCGCAGGAACAGCTTACGGGTCTCCCGGCAAAAGCCCTCCACGAGATGATGCATGAGCGGGGCTTCAACCTCGCAACGACCCCTGCATGGCAGCGCAGGGGGACGCTCGTGTACAAGAAACTCACGGAGAAGGAAGGATTCAACCCGATCACAAAAGAGACAGTGATCACAGAGCGCAGCGCCGTGGTTGCCGAGTCCGATCTCCCCTTATTTTCGAGCCCCGAAGGGCAGGCGTTCCTTGAAGCGATCGTGAAATAACCCGATACCTCTCCCAGCATTTTCCTTCAGTATACAATCCGTATCCGCCCACGGGATTTCGAGGATTTCAGGATATAGGATTTATGTGTGGTTTTTTCGTGTTTTTGCATGGCATTAGATTCATATAGATTGTTGCGACAATCCCTCAAATTTTGCCACAAATCAAAATTCTGACTCCAATATGTTCTTATTTTAAATTAAAAAACTATAAGTATATCCACGTTACACTATCATCTATCCACACCATGAGGAGGTGAGAATCTGTTCGACTGGGCCCTGTTCCTTAAGATTGTGATTGCAGTCCTCCAGGCAATCTTACAGAATCTGCCCGCGTAACCCGGCAGCCGCCGGATACGGGGGACGACCTTACTCCTTTTACACACGGACAATACGGGATAAAAAGAAGAGAAAATACGGGAATACAGGAAGGCAAAAAAGCCGGGAACACTATCCCGACTTCGCAATACCTATCGTCATGGAAACGCCTTCCACATCCCACTCCTTCACGGAAGCGAAACGCGATTCGTCGGGCATTGTCCCATCTTTACTGAACCCGAACACCTTTGCCCGCACCTCGTCGCCGATCAGGGCGTTCATCTGGTCGGTATGCAGCAGGGCAAGGACACGCTTGTCGCTCACTGAAACCTCGGCAGAGATGGTGTCCTCCACCGCAAGGTCGAGCTGCTTTCTCATATCCTGGATCCGCCGGATTACCTCACGGGCATAGCCCTCCGCTTCGAGGTCGGGTGTCAGTGCCACGTCTACATAGACGGTGGCATCGGTCATCGGCGCCGAGAAGATATCCGCGGGGAGCTTCTCGGTAAAGGTGACGTGCTCTGCCCCGATCTCGAAGGAGGCAGCGCCATCCTTCAGGATATATTTCTGGCCGGCATCAACCGCTGCCTTGATGGCGTTCCCGTCCGCTGCCTCGATGAGTCCCTTGATTTTGAACGAGTCCTTCCCGAACCCTTTTCCGAGCGCCTTCATGACCGGCTCGGCGTGCCAGCCAATCCGGTCCCAGCGGCCCATGACAACGGAGACCTTCCGGGCATTGGCCCGGTCCATGCAGACCGCGTTGAGGCGCTCGATCGCGTCCTTCACCGGCTGGGCATTCGTCACGACCACGACTTCGGCAACCGGCCAGCGGAGTTTCCGTTTTCCGGTCTGCCGGGCATTGGCCTGTGCTTCGTCGAACGATCGGACGAGTTCGACCGCATGTTCCAGCTCACGGTCGATGAGCGTGGATTCCCCTGCATCCCAGTCGAGCATGTGGACGCTCTCCCTGTCGTTTTTGCACCGGAGGTTCCCGTAGATCTGCTCGGTGAGGTGCGGGCAGAATGGGGCAAGGAGCCCGATAAGCCGACGCATGACATAGTACATTGTCTCGTACGCAAAGATCTTCTGCTCCGACTCTCCTTCAAGCCACATTCGGGGCCGGACCAGCTGGACGTACCAGCGGGAGAGGTCTTCTAAGATGAAGTTGACGAGTTCCCGGGTTGCCCGGTGGAGCTGACACTCCTTTGTAGCGCTGTCGACAAGCGAGGCCACCGTGTTGATCCGCGAGATGATGAACCGGTCCTCGTCAGGCATCTGGCGGATATGGGCCCGGATGAAGGAGTCATCCCAGATCCCACTATTCGTGGCAGGCTCGAACTTGTCGAGGATCATGTACGGGAGCGGGAAGCGGTATACGTTCCAGAGGATATTGATCGCCCGGTTGATGGTGCCAACCCCTTCCCAGTTGAACTTCAGGTCGTCCCAGGGTGCAGATGAGGAGAGGACATAGAGCCGGAGGACATCAACGCCGACTTTCTCGACAACATCGCCGGGGTTCACTACGTTCCCGAGGCTCTTTGACATTTTCTTCCCCTCTGCGTCGAGGGCAAAGCCGTGCATGCAGACGCTTTTGTATGGCGCCTTGCCAAACGCGATGGTGCTGGCGCCCAGCTGCGAGTAGAACCAGCCCCGGGTCTGGTCCTGCCCCTCGGTGATAAAATCGGCCGGCCAGAGAGCTTCGAAGTTCTTTGTCTCCTTCGGGAACCCGAGCGTTGCCCACGATGCCACCGCCGAGTCGAACCAGACATCGAAAATATCCGCGACACGCTTCATCGTGCCACCGCAGGAGCAGGGGAAGGTCACTTCGTCCACGTACGGGCGGTGGGGATCGGGCAGCGGTTTCCCGCTGAGTTTCTCGAGCTCTGCGATTGTGCCTACGACATGATACTTGTCGCATTTCCCGCAGACCCAGACCGGGATCGGGATGCCCCAGTAGCGCTGGCGGGAGATGCACCAGTCGCGGGCCTCCTTGATCCAGTCGTAGAACCGGGCGGAGCCTGCCCACTCGGGATACCATGTCACCTTCTCCACCTCGGAGAGCATCAGGTCTCGCATCTCGGAGGCTTTCAGGAACCACTGCGAGGTTGCCCGGAAGATGATGGGCGTCTTGCAGCGCCAGCAGTGGCCATAGCGGTGGGTGACATTCTCCTGTGCCAGGAGATGGTTGCCCAGTGCAACGAGCACGTTTTCGTTTGCGTCCCGCACAAACTGGCCGGCGAACTGCCCGGCATTATCCATGAACTTTCCTGCCCCGTCAACCGGGCAGACAATCTGCAGACCCTCCTTTGTGCCGAGTACGAAGTCGTCCCAGCCGTGGCCGGGGGCGATATGCACCATTCCGGTGTTCTCGAGCGCAACGAAATCGGCTGCAACGACCCGGTGCTGGATCTCCTTCTGGAGCGGGACCTGATCCCGGAGGGGCGAGTCGTAGGTCCAGCCGACCAGCTCAGTGCCTTTCTTCTTCTCCACGATTGAGAAATCCTGGTACCGGCCCTTCTTCAGCACAGCCTTGACAAGAGGTTCTGCGATCCAGAGAAGTTCCTCGTTGCCGTCCTTCTTTGCCAGCACTTTTGCGTACTCGAACTCCTTTGAGACCGCAACCGCGACGTTCGCGGGAAGGGTCCAGGGAGTCGTGGTCCAGATGACGAGGTATTCACCGGTCTTTCCGGTGAGGGGGAACTTGACGAAGATTGAGGGGTCGCTCTCGTCCCAGTACTCCACCTCGGCGTCCGCGATCGCCGTCTCGCACCGGGGGCACCAGTTCACCACGCGGTGGCCGCGTTCGAGCATGCCCCGCTCCTGTGCCTTTGCAAGCGTCCACCATGCCGCCTCGATATACTCGGGTTTTACGGTCTGGTATGCACCGGGGAAGTCCAGCCAGACACCGAGGGCCTCGAACTGGTCGTCCATCAGTTTCTTGTTTGCCACCGCGAACTCCCGGCACTTCTCGATGAACGGCTGGATACCGAACTTCTCGATATCCTTCTTGGATGCAAAGCCGAGCTCCTGTTCGACCTTGACCTCAATGGGAAGGCCGTGCATGTCATACCCAGCCCGGTCGATGACGTTTCTGCCATTCATGCGCTGATAGCGCAGGACCGAGTCCTTGATGATCTTGTTCCAGGCAGTCCCGAGGTGGATATGCCCCGTGGTGTATGGCGGACCGTCGACGAAAAAGAACGGTTTGCATGCCGCCCGCTGCTGTCTTACAGTCTTGTAGGTATCGTGAGTGCGCCAGTATTCCTGCACCTCACGCTCGATCTCCTTTGCGCTGAAGTTCGCGGTGACTTCCTTCACTTACAACCCCTCTTCGTATCCCCGCCCCCTCAGGAGCCGGTGGAATATGCGATAGATACGTTAGCGCCACTGCACAAAGTAGTTTTTCTCCGTTCGTCATCTCTCAGGCATCTGGTGCAGGCTGCACCACGACGGGGAGGATTCAGGTATTTGATGGCCTTTTGCCGATGATGCTATAAAGATCCTGCCGCCCATACTGGATTAAGAACAAACGGAGCATCCCGATGGCCGAGACATACCCGCTCCTCCTGGGAGGAGAGAAGAAGGAGACAAAGGAGACGATTCCCGTGCGGTTCCCGTACACTGGCGAACTGTACTGCACGGTCAGCCAGGCAACGAACAGTGACCTGAAAGCCGCAGTGACAAAGGCGGTGTCCGGGTTTGAGAAGACGCGCCGGCTCCCCGTTCACGCACGGGCGGAGATCCTCCACAATCTCGCAGACGCAATCCACGCGAGGGCACAAGAACTGATCGATGTCATGGTCATGGAAGGCGGTAAGACCCGGAAGTTCGCCACTACGGAGGTTGCCCGGGCAGAAGTGACGGTCAGGACATCGGCGGAAGAGGCAAAACGGGTCTATGGCGAGGTCATTCCTCTTGACCTGAGCAAGGATACCGAGGGCAGGACCGGCTTCCTCCGGCGTTTCCCGCTCGGGCCGGTAGCAGGGATTGTGCCGTTCAACTTCCCGCTCAACCTGGCCTGCCACAAGCTGGCGCCGGCAATTGCCGTGGGAAACTCCGTCATCCTGAAACCGGCATCGGCAACTCCCCTGTCGAGCCTGCTCCTCGGGGAGATGGCGCTTGAAGCAGGTGTGCCGGAAGAGGCGGTCAGTGTTGTCCCGTGCACGGGCACACGGGCAGAAGCCCTTGCCCGCGACCCACGGGTTGCATTCCTCTCCTTTACCGGCTCCTGCGCTGTCGGGTGGCACCTGCGGGAGATCGCGGGCCGGAAAAAGGTCGGGCTGGAATTGGGTGGCAACGCTGCCGTGATCGTTCACGAGGATGCAAACCTCCCGTATGCTGCCCAGCGGATCGTGACCGGCGGGTTCACGAATGCCGGCCAGGTCTGCATCTCGGTCCAGCGGGTGCTCGTGCACCGGCCGGTGTACGAGGAGCTCATTGAGATGGTGGTCTCCGGGACAAAGGCCCTGAAGGTCGGGGATCCCCGCGACCCGGCAACAGACGTGGGCCCGATGATCGACCAGCTGAAGGCCGAGGAGGCGTACCGGAAAGTGCAGGAAGCAATCCGCCAGGGGTCCCGGGCACTTATCGGGGGAACTCTCGAAGGAACAATGTTTGCCCCGACTGTCCTTGAAGGGACGACACCGGCAATGCGGGTGAACTGCGAGGAGGTCTTTGCCCCGGTCATCTCGGTTGTGCCCTACGATGACTTCGATGAGGCGCTCCGGATCGCCAACAATGGTGAGTACGGCCTCCAGGTCGGGATCTTCACGCAGAACCTCAACCGGGCTATGCGTGCCTATGCGGAGATGGATGTGGGCGGCGTGATAGTGAACGACATCCCCACGTTCCGTACCGACCAGATGCCGTATGGCGGGGCGAAGGGATCGGGCCTTGGCAGGGAAGGCCCCCGGTTCGCAATCGAGGAGATGACCGAACTCCGGCTGATGGTGATCAACCGGGATGGTGGGAAGGAATAGCGTAGATCGCGGATCTGATGAGGTTCTGCTGAAAGAGATGATTAATTATATAAAGTATTTTTCATGTGCAAAAATGAATCCCATTAAAATTCCTTTTTTGTCGGAGAGGTTATTATATTCAATTTTTAGTTCGATCTCTTGCTTTCCAAGTTCTCGATATTCTGCAACATTTGCCTGGTATTCATTATCAACACTAAGTTGTGTGGTTACTTCTGCTTCTATTGCATTTTTATTGGGATAAACCCGTTTTCCCTTCGGATCAACTTCCAAAGATATTGTTTTGAAATATTTTGCATGAATGATCTTTTGCTTATCGCGCAATTGGGTTCGTTTTTCTCTGATTTTCCGAATTTTTCCTTGAATCATCGACATATGATCAATAATCTCGAATATTTTTTCTCTTTCAATGATTGAGAATTCTCTTATGGAGAGGGCCTCTCCCTCCGATTTTTCAATCGTTATTGGAACTTCTCCAGAAATTTTCCTTTTTAGGTGGTCCAAATTAAGATAATCGGATAGAAAAATTTCAGTGGAGATATCTCTGTTAATCCAGTCAAAAGCATCGTAAATATTAACGATTGAATCAGGCTCTCGTTTTCTAAACTCTCTATTGAAAGTGCTATCTAAAAACTCAATATGCTGTTTACACTCGCTCGATTCCATTTCGTCGGGATATTTGATGAGTTCACGCATTTTCTCTGAGATTTCTTTTTCATCCTCATTTGCCGCGATTTTCTGTAATGCCCATTGAAGAACCGATTTGAAATCGCAAATATATTGAAAATCTTTATCTTGGGAATATTTACCCGCAGTTTGAGGATTACCGATATTGATGGACTTATCAATTAAGACAAGCATTTCTTTAATTTCTTCTTCGGTTCTCAATCTCATGAATCCTCTCATATGATCTACGAATTTCACAAAATGTGATGGATTAATCTATTTCCCAATTTTTATCTAACAGCTGAATGCGTCTGTGTTCCCTAATAATTTTCGGATAAAAACGATGTTCTCTCTCTATTGTATACTTCCATTCCCTTTGATGACGCTCTCAGGGGCTCTACCCCCGCCGCGTGGGCATCCCCCGGTTGCGATTGTGCCGTAGTACCTGTTCCCTGAAATGCCGATGACTCCCGTACAGATAATGGGGAGGCTTCGCCTGCGCCCCCGAGTCGAAGGGCTGGCGCAAGGGGGGCGATCATGAGACGGGTCCAGGGTTTTCCCGAGTACACTGTTTCCAACATATGTCGTTAAAATGCATGAAAACGCTTCGCATTTTCAGCAGCTTCACATGAAAGTCCTGCAGACTTTCACGTTCGTCTTTTCAAACGCGATCACAAGGTGTAAGTTAGTCAACCGATTATCGATTAATTAACCGACAAAACTATTCCCTTACCGACAATTTTTCTTGCGTTCCGGCGTAAGTGTTCCGGCCAATCAACCGGATCGCGATGAAAAATGTTCAGGCATGAAATTAAGGGGGCGATGAAAATTTTCTGTTGCGATCTGCCGGAAAAAATAAAAGGTGTTCCAGATGATAACGAACGAGTTTCTTTATTGAACTGCACAAATCAGCATCCTCTTCTGCCAGGCGCTCCCAGAATTCCAGAAGAGACATTATCGAACTGACTGGTGAACACGAATGAAACCTGAAAACCAGAGAGCACTGGACGATTTTCTCTCCCATGCGGACGAGATCAGCGAAGACATCCTTGAAGATACCCGGGAGATGCTCGGGAGCATGCCGTTCATCTTCCCGGTCCTGAAGGAGCGACCGGAGTATTTTGCCCTGTCGGGGCTCGCCGACGAGATGGTCTGCCGGCCCCCGCACATCACGGCAAAAACGGCTGAACTCATTGCCATTGCTGCTGCAGCAGGTGCCGGGGCAGAGAGCTGCCTGCGGGTGCACATCAGGGCGGCCATGAAGGAGGGAGCGAACCAGGACGAGATTTACGATACCATCCTTATCGCGTCCCTGATCGGGAAAACACGGGTGCTGGCTCCAGCCCTCCGGGAATTCCGCAGTGCCTTCCCGGATGCGACCGGCAGCAGCAGGAAAACCTGACACTGGTGGCGGGACGAATCCACCTTTATCTTCCGGCAGGACAACTGATCTTCCATGCAGATTGCTGTTGCCGGTGGCGCCCAGGCTTCCCCGGACGAGTACGAAACCGCCCGGGCAGTCGGCCGACTCATCGCGGAGAACGGGGCGGTGTTGCTCTGTGGCGGGCTTGGGGGCGTGATGGAGGCCGCCTGCCGGGGCGCACAGGAGCAGGGCGGGACAACGGTTGGGATCATCTCCGGTACCGGTGACGGGAACCCGTATCTCGGTATCGTTGTCCGGACCGGCCTCGGCCACGGGCGGAACGTGCTCGTGGCGCAGTCGGGGGATGCGTTGATCGCGGTTGGTGGCAGTTACGGAACCCTCTCGGAGATCGCGATTGCCTTAAAGACCGGGTGCCCGGTTTTCGGGCTCTCCACGTGGGAGATCGAAGGCGTTGTACCGTGCAGTACGCCGGATGAAGCAGTGAAACGGGCACTTGACGCCGCAAAGGCCAGGGCAGCTGGCCGGAGCCACCCTTAAACGCCTGCAATGACAAAGAAAGAAGCAATGAGGATAGCGCTCATCAACTCCCGGCAGGACAAGGCCGGCGTGAATATCCGGCACCACATCGAACACCTGCTCGACAGCAGTGGAAGTCCGGGTGCAGAGAACAGCCACACATACGATTTTTACGATGTGGAAGAGCGCCTGATCCATACATCGGCCGTGGATGCAAAGATTGACTGCGACCTCGTCATTTTCCTCTCCCGCCACTCCAGCGTGAACCCGGTCCCGGTCCTCACCGTCCACGTGACCGGCAACTACCATGACGCGGAACTGGGTGGCAGCCCCAGGACACTCGCCCCCGCGGCTCCCGCGATGATGCAGGCAACCCTCCGGGCCCTTGCCCGGCACTGTCCTGAAGGCTATCGTGTCTCGTACGAGGTGACCCACCACGGGCCGACTGATCTTGTCCACCCCTCGTTCTTTGTCGAGATCGGGAGCACGGAAAAGGAATGGACCGACCCTGAGGCGGGACGGGCGGTAGCAGAGAGTGTGCTCTCCGCCATACCACAGAACCCGGTCCCCCTGATCGGGTTTGGCGGTACGCATTACGCGGCTCGCCAGACCGAGATCGCCCTCACCTCCCGGGGAGCATTCGGCCACATTGCCCATACCCGAGAGATCGCGACACTGGATGAGTCTATGGTGCGTTCGATGCTGGAGCAGAGCGGGGCTGTTGCTGCCTATATCGACCGGAAAGCACTCGACAAGGCGGATCTCAACCATCTATCCGGGATGCTCGACGCCCTTTCAGTCCCCCGGCTCACCGAGAGCGAGATCACCTCCCTTGGCCATCTCTCGTGGGATACGTACTGTGCGATCCGGAAGATGGCAGGAGCTGTTTCGCCCGGTGCCCGGTGTTTCATCCACGCACTTTCCGGTTCGGGCGAACCGGTCCTGGTACGGGCAAATCCGGTTTTGCTCGCCGAAACCGCCAAAACAAACGAGCCGGACCTGTTAAAAAATCTGGACGATCTGCCCGTGGTTCACCTTTCCACGCACGATAATCGCCTGCTTCCCGAATTCATCACCTTTGCGGAGAATTCCCCGGAAATCATACATGCTTTAAATACATTGTGCGTAAAAATCATACGTAGAGAAGAGATCACTGCAACGGAGAACGATTGCCTGATCATCACGAAGGTCCGGTTCGATCCGCAAAAAGCGCGCGAACTGGGGGTCCTGCCCGGGCCTTCCTACAAAGAGCTGGCAGGGGGCCGGCCGGTAGTTGCTGGTGGGAGGACGATCACACCGGACATGGTGTCCTCCCGCAGTGAGATCCGAGTCCACATCCCGGGGTTGGAGAAGTTTTCATGAGGTCCATTGTTGAAGAGGCACTCACCAAGGCAAGGGACGAGACAGTGTCCCCCATGCAGAATAACGAAGATCTTGACCAGATTCTTGCGGAGCTCAAGACCGAGATTGCGGTGATCGGCTGCGGAGGCGGCGGGTCGAACACGATCTCCCGCATGACGGAGGAGGGGATCCACGGCGCCAAGCTCATCGCCATCAATACGGATGCCCAGCACCTGATCCGCACCCGTGCCGACCAGCGCATCCTTGTCGGCCGGCAGCGGACCCGGGGCCTCGGCGCCGGCTCCATCCCGCAGATCGGGGAGGAAGCGGCCCTCGAGAACGAGCAGGAGATCCGTGCCCTCGTCTCCGGCTGTGACATGGTCTTCATCACGGTGGGGCTCGGCGGCGGCACCGGCACCGGTGTCGCACCGGTCGTGGCCAAGGCTGCCCGGGAAGAAGGTGCCCTGACCATCGCGATCGTCACCCTGCCGTTCGCCGCAGAGGGATCGATCCGGATGGAGAACGCGGAGGCCGGTCTCGAACGCCTCAGGGACGTTGCCGACACGGTCATTGTTGTGCCCAATGACAAGCTGCTCGAAGTGGTCCCCAAGCTCCCCCTGTATGCCGCGTTCAAGGTGGCAGATGAAGTCCTGATGCGTGCGGTCAAGGGCATCACGGAACTGATCACGATGCCCGGCCTTGTCAACCTCGACTTTGCCGATGTCCGGACTGTCATGGAGCGCGGCGGCGTTGCCATGATCGGGATGGGCGAGAGCGATTCCGAGGACAAGGCAGCGGACTCGGTCAAGAAAGCGATCCGCTCCCCACTCCTTGATGTGGACATCAGCGGCGCAACCGCTGCGCTCGTCAACGTGGTCGGCGGCCCGGATATGACCATGGAAGAAGCCGAGGGCGTTGTCCAGGAAGTCTATGCCCGCGTTGACCCGAACGCCCGGATCATCTGGGGTGCGCAGATCGACCCGGCCATGGAGGACAAGATGCGAACCCTCCTGGTCGTGACTGGCGTACGGTCGCCACAAATATATGGTCGTAGTGAGAAGCTTACCCCCAAAGTACAGAAACAGTTTGAGATCGATTTTCTCAAGTGATTCAATATGGAAATCTCCAGGCCAGAAATCAAAACGGACGTCATCCATGAGGAATTGTTCCGCAAGTACCTCAGGGTTCTAAAACTCGCGCGCACCCCCACCCGGGAAGAGTTCACGAAGATCGCCACCGTTGCGGCAGCCGGTATCCTCTTAATCGGCATGATCGGGTTCCTCATCTTCATCGTGTTTGAACACAAGCTGATGCTGGGATTCTGATCCCCGATGTCTATGACCCAGCCCCAGAACCCCGCCCCCGCCCCGACTGATGCTCCGGTTACCCCGGCCGCCCCCGAGGTCTTCGTTAACCGGATCTTTGCCATCAAGACGACCTCCAAGCAGGAACGGACGGTTGCGGACAATATCCTCAAGGCCATCGACACCAAGGCTACCGATATCAAAGTGACCTCGATCATCGTCCCGAACGAACTGCAGGGCTATGTCCTCGTGGAAACCCCCGAGCAGCGGAACCGGATCGAGCAGCTTGTCGAGATGATCGCCCACGCCCGTGTCGTGACGAAAGGCGAGACCAACCTCGCCGAGGTAGGACACTTCCTCATCCCGAAACCGGTCGTCTCCGGTATCGAAGAAGGTACAATTGTCGAACTCATCGCCGGGCCCTTCAAGGGTGAGAAGGCCGTTGTCAAGCGCGTAGACTCCGGTAAGGAAGAGATCACGGTCGAGCTCTACGAGAGCGTTGTGCCGATCCCGATCACCGTCCGCGGCGACAATGTCCGCGTGGTCGAGAAGTTCTCCGACCAGCACTAACCCCGTTCTTTTTTTTGTAGTTACGGAGCTTTACCAGCCTTCCGTTTACTGCCGCGTCCGCCCGGGCGAAGCATCCCCTTAACAGACCTGCCGTTTCCCCTGCATCCTCCTTTATTGTTGCAGGTCGGGATGGACCCTATCTCGGCAGCAGCCTTGACGGCTATGATGTCGATGATCTGCCGGGTCGAGGGTGAAAGGTCGAGAGGCTTGCGTGTCATGATGCTGATGATACCCACGACCTCCCCATCGGACCTCCGGAGCGGTGTTCCGGCATACCCCCGGATCCCGAACTCCTGCAAGTCCCTGCTTTTTGGGAAGGCTTGTGCCACGTTGTCGGTATAATGGCAGAATCCCTTCGTAGCCGCATCCTCGCAGGGCGTCCCTTTCAGGCTGTAGGAAAACCGGGTAATCCGTTCCCCGTCACGGATCATGGAGATGACCTCTACGTGTTCATGGTCCGGCATGACCCTGCCGATCATGACGCAGTCTGCCTGGAGCCACGTGGCGAGGTTTGTGGTGATCCGTTCCAGCGATTCCGGGCCGAATGTGCCGAGCATGCTCGATACTACGGTCTGGAACGCGAGGTCTGCAGCCTTCCGTTCCGTGATGTTCTCCACGGTCGAGATGATATGGGGTCGGCCCGCCATCAGGATGATCCGTGACGAGAAGAGACAGGTCTGATAATCCCCGTTCTTCCGGCGGCAGGACATCTCCAGTCCCTGGATCTCCTTCCTCTCCCGGAGCCGGGCAACCATCCCGGAATATGTCACGGGATCGGAAAACAGGCCCAGCTCCGTAGCCGTCCTGCCGATCACCTCCTGCCGGGTGAATCCGGTGCCGTTCACGAAGGCATCGTTCACATCGACAAACCTGCCGTTCTCTGCGGAGACAAGCGTGAGCGGAACGGGATTGCCCTCGAAAAGGGTGGAGAACTTTTGTTCCGACTCCCGCAAGGCATCCTCTTCACGCTTCCGCTCCGTGATATCCTGGAATGAGATCAGGATGGCCGGCGCACCCCGGAACGTGATCTTTTTTCCAATGCAGGCAGCCCATTTCTCGTTCTGTTCCAGAGTGACAAACTTGTAGTAGACTTCGTAACTGTCGATCCCACGGGATATCTGCTGGAAATCGTGGACCGCGTTCTCTTGGAAGTCCCTGCTGATGAGGTCGAAGACATTGAACGTCTCGTTCATGCGGTGATCCGGGGGGCATTCTGCAATGTCAAGGGCCCTCCGGTTGGCAAACCTGACATTTCCGGAGAAGTCCACGATGATGATCCCCTCCATGGACTGCTCGACCAGGGCCCGGAAGGTCTCCCCGTTCTCGCGCAGCACCTGCTCGTTTTTCCGCAACAGGGCGTTGTTTTTCCGGAGTTCCTGGTCTATTGCTGTCAGTTCCCTGTTTGCAGCATCCAGGTCTTTTGTCTTTTTCAGCAGTTCCTCCTCGATCCTCTTTAATTTGGTCACTTCCGCAGTAACGGTGAGGTGGGCCGAACGGCCGGCGATCGTGACCGGGATCGAAGAGAATATCACATGGATCTTCCTGCCGTCCTTCGATTGCACGGAAACCGGCACATTCTCAAGCCTGCCGGAAAGCAGGGTATGTCCAACCAGCTTTGTTGTCTCCGTAAGCGAAAGAAACCCCGCCTCCACCGGGTTTTTCCCCAGCAGTTCCTCTTCCGTGTAGCCGCTGACCGCAAGAAAGGCCGGGTTGACTGCCAGGAATTTCTGATCCGGAGCGCTGTTGATTGCAATCGGGTACGGGCTGTGTTCGAAGATGGTCCGGAACTTGTCTTCGTTCTCCCGGATAACCGCCTCAGCCCGTTTCCGGTCGGTGATGTCTGTTGCGATGCTGACAATAACGTCCCGGTCTCCCCATTTCACCACTTTTGTATGGACCTCAAGCGGGATCCGGTGGCCGTCCCTGTGGAAGTGCTCTACTTCAAATGTCAGTCTCCCTTTCTCCCGAAGTATCTTCATGCGCCCGGCAATCTTTTGTGCCGACTCGGGGCAGTCAATATCTTGAAGGTTAAGTTTCAGGAATTCAGCAGCCGAATATCCGTGAATCTCGCCGTTCATCGTGTTTGAATAGAGGTGATTACCCGCGAAGTCAACGACCGTGATGGCCGCCGGGGAATCGTTGAGCATATCGGAAAGGAACGAATTCTCCTCGCGTGCCAGGAGCTCCCCCGTCTGGTCCTCGAGTCGTACGGCAACGCCTTTGTCTCCCCAACTAAAGACAAGGGGCACGGTCCGTATACAAAAAGCCCGCCACTCTTTCCCTATGGGGATCCACGCATCCACCACCGTCTCGCTTCCTGCCAGCGCCAGTTTTACGGGGTCGCGGATCCGCCCGATGAAACCCGGGCCGATGACGGTTCCGGCAACGTCCCGGCCTTTTATGTCCTCCATCCTGATCCCGAAGATATGGAGGAACGATTCGCTGGCCTCCCTCACCCTATAGGAATCATCGAGGACGAGGACCGGCCCGGAAGACTTGTTTAAGACCTGGTCGGCCGGCAGCCGTGCTGAAAGTGAATACACTTTGGCAGGGCCGGACTTCCGCATGTTGAGCTGGCCCGAGACAAAGAGGGAGTTGAGGTACTTTGTTGCCGTAGTCCGGCTCAGGTGTGCGGCCCGGGCGATCTCCTCAATGGTCAGCCCATTCGGGGTATCGCGCAACAGGCCGATGATCGTCTGGTAGTTGTTTTCGTCCAGTTCTCTCCCCCCGCATCACCTGTCAGGAACCTGGGAAAAGAAAGTATGCAGGTTAAACAAGTAGCAGTTTTTCTTTGAAATACCTATGCGTTGCCTATGGCATACTCTTATTGTGATAATCAAATCTCATAAAGTTTATATATTTTTTCGACAAGTTTTCTTTAACGAGAGATAGGTACAGCTTTTCATCTCACAATCCCGTAATTAGCAGAACAATGACGAAACGAGATCGCAAGTCGCCATGGCACCATGACACGCATACGATAAACTGAGGGTTTTTTCTTCCTGGGTGTAACCGTGCCTGCACAACGCAACAACATCTCTGTCCTGTATATCGATGATGACCCTTCCCTCCTGGAGATTGGCAAGGCCTTCCTCGAGCTGAGCAGCCAGTTCACGGTTGCGACAACGGAGCACCCCCTCTCTGTCATGGACCTGCTCGATTACCAGGAGTATGACTGTATCATCTCCGATTACCAGATGCCGATCGTCGACGGAATCGCTCTTTTGCAGCTGATACGGGCACGGTACCCGGAGCTGCCGTTCATCCTCTTCACCGGTAAAGGCCGGGAGGATGTTGTCATCAAGGCGTTCGATGCCGGGGCGGACTATTATGTCCAGAAGGGGCGGGATGTCCAGTCCCAGTTCCGCGAGCTGAGCCACAAGATCCGGCTCGCTGTCGAGAAACGCTATGCCGACCGGGCGCTCCGAATGAGCGAGGAGCGGTACCGGAACGTTGTGCAGGACCAGAACGAGTTCATCTGCCGGTTCCGGCCGGACGGGACATACATCTTTGCGAACAACGCCTTCTGCCGGACATTCGGCGTGAGCGAAGACGTTGTGGTCAACCGCCGGTTCACGCCCCTGATGCCGGCGGAGGATGCCCGTGCCATCCGCGACCACCTCTCCTCGCTCTCGCGGGAGAACCCGCAGGGGACGATCGAGCACCGGATCCTCCTGCCGGACGGAACCGTCCGGTGGCACCAGTGGATCGACCGGGCCATCTTTTCGGAGTCCGGGACCCTTGTAGAGTACCAGTCGGTGGGCAGGGACATCACCGAACAGAAGATTGCCGAACTGAACCTGCAAAAGACGCACGACGAACTCTTAAGCGCATTTGAACAACTGACAGCAACGGAAGAGGAACTCCGCACCAGTTACCTGGACCTTGCACAAAGCCAGCACTCGCTTTCAGAGCGGGAACTCATTCTCGACGCTATCATCCAGGCATCCCCGATCCCGCAGTTCGTGATCGACAAAAACCACCACGTCCTATACTGGAATCAGGCACTGGCCGCGTACAGCGGGATAGCAGAGCACGAGATTGTCGGGACAGACCAGCACTGGCGGGCGTTCTATAAGGAAAAGCGCCCCTGCCTTTCCGACCTTCTCGTGGATAAAGCGGAGGACCGGATGCCGGTATGGTACCTGGACCGGTTCGAGAAGTCCCGCCTGATCGAAGGCGCATACTCCGCGACGGACTTCTTCCCTCACATGGGCTTTGAGGGCAAGTGGCTCCATTTTACTGCCGGGCTCATCCGCGACAGGAACGGTGCGATCATCGGTGCGGTCGAGACCCTCGAAGATGTGACGGAGAAAAAACAGAAGGAAACGGAGCTGGCCCGCGAACACCAGGAGCTCGCGGGGTCCTATGAACAGCTGGCTGCAACGGAAGAGGAACTGCGGAATAACTACGAGCAGCTTACGCACCTTGAGGCGGACCTGCGGGAAAGCCGGGAGCTGTACCGCGGTGTTGTCGAAGACCAGACCGAGCTCATCTGCCGGTTCCGCCCGGACGGCACGTTTGTCTTTGTCAATGACGCGTACTGCCGGTACTTCAACAAGCGGAAAAAGGAGATTATCGGCAGGGTTTTCAGGCCGGAAATATTTATCGATGAACGCGAGCAGGTCCGAAACAATTTCCTGGCGCTCACGCCGGATAACCCGGTGGTGTCCGTCAACCAGCGGACGGTGAGTCCCGACGGCACCATCCGCTGGCAGAACTGGGTGGACCGGGCAATTTACGATGCGAACGGGACCCTCGTCGAGTACCAGTCCGTTGGCAGGGACATCACTGACGTTATGACTGCGGAACTCAAGCTCCAGAGGAAGAACGAGATGCTTCACGCTGCCTACGAGCAGCTCGCGGCTGCCGAGGAGGAGATCCGGGCGAGTTTTTCGGACCTTGAAAAGAACCGGCAGCAGATCAAGGAGAGCGAGGAGCGGTACCGGGCAGTTGTTGAGGGCCAGACCGAACTCATCTGCCGGTTCCGCCCGGACGGGACATTTGTCTTTGTCAATGAAGCCTATTGCCGGTACCTGAAGAAGTCAAGGGAGGAGATTATCGGCCACGTGATCCTGCCGGAGATCCCCAAGGAGGAAAAGAAACGCCTGGCACACCATTTCAAGGGGCTGACACCGGAGCATCCGGTCGGGCGGATCGATCACCAGACCATCCTGCCGGGCGGAGCGGTCACCTGGCAGAGCTGGGTTGACCACGCGATCTATGACGAGAATGGCGGGCTGGTGGAATACCAGTCGGTAGGCCGGGACATCAGCGATTACAAAAAGGCGGTCCGGGAACTCCGCGAGAGCGAGAAAAAATACCGTGACCATGCCGTGGAGTCACGGAACGGGAACGGGCACCCGGCGGATCAGCGGGAGGGGGAATGACTGCGGGCAGTCAAATGATGCTCTACCCGTATACCCTGGGCCTGTTGTATCTGCGTTGTGGGTATTACTGCGCCCGCTTCTTTGCTGCTGCCGCATAGATCGCGGCCAGCGTCCGGATATCTTCTGCAACTTCTGCCATATCCGTCTTTTTGCCGTCAATAGCAGCGGGAGAGTACGGGATGTCCCCTGCAGCTGAAAAATCGTCATCAGCTATCTGGAGGGCAAACGACCTGCCGATTGCCGGCTCGATCACCTCGTCCAGCGGGTTCTCCCCCCGGACTTTCACATCAATATCCAGTGCATCCTTCAGCTGTTCCAGCGTTGTCGTGGCAAAACCCAGCACGATGATCTCCCGGGGATCGAATATGTTGATGAATGTCAGCAGCTGTGCCTTCCCGCTGCCCGCATCCTTTCCTTTCACCGCGAAGCCCGTGGTGTGGAACCAGGCCCTGCGGAAGTCCTCGTAGGTCTTTCCCTCTTTCAACCGCCTTGTCAGGATGGAGACGGTCCTTATTGTTTTCTGTTCTCCTTCCGGCACAGGTATCCCTATGACAATAATAGTAACGGGAATACTAAAGGATTGGCAGGATGCTGCTGTTGTGCTTATGGGGATGCGATCCGGTACCGGCTCTCCGGAACAACAATCTCGAACCGAGTCCCGTTGCCCGGCACACCGGTCTCCCGTATGAAAATCCCCGTTATCGAGAGGATCTCCCGGGCAAGGAAGAGGCCGCTGCCCCCTTTCATCGCCTTGTAGTCCCGGCCGAATATCCTCTCCTTGTCAGCATCCGGGATACCCGGGCCGTTGTCCTCGATGGTGATGGTGAGTTTTCCGGCCTCCTCACGGTACCTGATCCTGACCTCGGTTGCCCCTTTTCCATGGTGGAGGACGTTCTCCATCAGGATGAAGAAGACATCCTCGAGGAGCGGGTCGGCAAAGATCTCCAGTTCGTCAATTTCCGTGACGCGGGAGATTTCGGAAAAATCCAGGTGGGAAAGGGCATTGAGTAAGACGATCTTCACGCTCTGCCACCGGGGCGGATTGATCCCCAGTTCCTGGTATTTCTTTGCAGCCTCCATGGCATGCCGGACCGAGTGGAGGATCTCCTCGCTTTTACTCAGGTAGGTCTCCGCTTTCTTTCCCACGGAATCCTGTCGGGCAAGGGTGATATAGCCCTCGAGGGAGAAGATCGCATTCCGGAGATCTTCGAAGGTGAGAGCGTTCAAAGAAACCAGTTTCCGGCGTGCCTGCATCAGTGCCTGTTCGCTCTTGCTCAGTTCCTCATATTTCTCCCGGAGTTCCTCCTCGATTGCTGTCAGCTGGCCGTATGCGGCATTGATCTCCTGGTAATTCGCCCGGAGCTCTTCCTCCGTTGCCGTCAGCTGCTCGTAGGCTTTACCGAGTTCCTGGTTCTTTTTTGAGAGCGCCTCCTCCGCCAGTTTCCGGCTTTTCACCTCGACCTGCAGGCTCTCGTTCTGCCGCGAGAGTTCGGCGGTCTTTCTGGCGACTTCCCGCCGGAGGATGACGCTCATGATCACGAAGAGTCCGGCAAGGCCGGCAATTGCTGTAAGGCCCCACAGGATCCAGGCCGGGATGACCTCGCTTGTCCCTTTCATGCCAAACCACTTCTGCATGCTGCTGCTGTACAGGGAAGAAGGATTGGCTTTTCCCTCGGCAAGGTAGCGGTCGATGGCAGAAAGTACGTCCTTGTTTGTCCCCTCTGGTACCGCAAAGACCAGCGAGGACGGGTTGAACATCACGGTGGTCTCGGCAAGGCCGTACTTATTGGCGGAATGTTCGGCTGCAAGGCTGAAGCCCACGAGGGCATCCGCCTCTCCTGATGCAGTCGCAGCAAAGGTTTCATCGAGCGTATCTTTCTCCAGGTACGTTGCATTGATGTCGAACTTCTTTGCATAGTCCCTGAACTCGATTGCATTGATATCCCCTTTGAGCAGCGCGATCCGTTTTCCCTCAAGGTCCAGGATGGTATGGATATCGGATTCGGGCCGGGCATAGACCTGCGACCACGCAGAGAGCACCGGCTCTTGGTTGAAATCATAGAGCACCTCCCGCTCGGGTGTTTCGGCAACCCCCATCATGAGATCGATCTCGCTTTTGGCCAGGCGGGCCCAGCTCTCCTGGAGCGATCCCTTCACCCAGATGAGGTTCCAGCCCTCCTTCCCTGCTATGTCTTGGATAATATCGACAAACAAGCCCGCCGGCTGTCCCCGGTCATCAGTGAATACGGACGGCCTGAGCTCGGGGAGCGCTACCCTGACGTCACGTGCAGCGGCGACAGGTACGATAAGCTGGCTGAAAAGCAGGATCACTACCGATAGCACGAGCGCCTGTTTCAGTATGCGGGCCGTCCTGTCATCGGGCAGGGGCCGAATTGTTGCACGGGGACCGTTCAGCACACGTTTACCCTCGCGGGTGCATTATTGCACACGCTGATTGCTGTGAGGTAGTCTGCAATCTTTAAAACTCTTTTGGGAAGCCTTGCATTTATCCTGCCCCCTGAAAGAACAGGATTTTGGGTGTTCCGGGCTACCCTGAGCGCTCAATGCTGTGGGAAATGCATGGCAGAAGGGTCTGGCCCCCGGGCCGGGATGAAAAACTTATTTTCGTTGTGCCAGCAGGCAGATCATGGTGTGCGGGTGGTTTTTTCCACGGACTTCGCGGGTTTCCAGCTCGCGGATGGTAAAATACGGTGCAACGAGATCGCGGATCTCGTCCTCGGACGAGAAGTAGAGCGTTGTCCCGATCCCCGTTTCGCGATATTTACCGGTACCGCCAGACAGCGGATCGCTCTCGGCAAAACAGGCCGAGAAGTATGTCGCACCCGGCCTCAGTAACCGGTGGACGTTTTTCATGTAGGTCTCGCGGTCTTCAGGGTAAATATGGTGCAGGAGTTCCCAGTCAAAGGCGAACTCAAAAGTTCCCGGCACTTCTTTAACATCCCCGAGGAGATCGGCAATGATGAACCGGCACAGGGCACCCCGCTGCATGGCCTGGTTCCGGGCAAGGGCGATTGCTGTTTTCGAACTGTCAACCCCGATGATATCGAAACCCATCGCTGAGAGGCAGATCGTGTAGTTACCCGCACCACATCCGAGATCAATGGTCCTGCAGGGTGCAACCGTATCCTCTTCGAGAAGGCGCGTGATCGGCTCGGGCAGCGCCTCACAGTTCCACGGGATCTTCTCCAGTGGCATGGTACGGTAGATTTTGTCGATGTCGGGATAGTTCATGTGCGGGACTCCGGAAAGATATCGCATGATAAGGGGTTTCAAGGTTTCGATGACGGCCTTTCGTTTCCGGATCCCGGCTTCAAAAGATGTTTCAGCAGTCCCCGCAAACAGGATCGTACAAATGTCGGGCAGGGAAAATTTTATGAGTTTCTGTCTTCCCACAACGCGGCTCATTCTTGACGATCTCACGGCTGCCGATCTCACCAACATCCAGGCAATTGCCCGCGACCCGGACTTCCGGAAATACGTGCTCATCTGGCTCGACACCGATAAGCAGATCAGGGCGTTCCTGCAGCACGCGATCGATGAGGCGGAAAAGAAAGAAGGCCGGCTCGACTACGTGCTCGCCGCCCGGGACCGGGCAACGCGGGAATTTGCCGGCCTCACGTTCATCGAGATCGACCCGGCGCAGGAAAGCACCGCGGAGGTGGGGATTGTGCTCCTTCCTACGTTCTGCCGGAATGGGTACGGCTCGGAGATCCTCCGGGAGTTTCTCCGGTTCGGCTTCGAGACGCTTGGCATGCACCGTGTGTATGGGAAGTGCGACGAGCTCAACATCCCGTCGGCTCGTATGATGGAGAAGTGCGGTCTTGTGTACGAGGGCACGATCCGCGAGCATGTCTGGCTCCGTGATCACTGGCGCTCGACCCGGTATTACGGGATGCTCGCGGGGGAGTTCGCGGCCGGAAGCCATAACAGTTCCCGTGATCCGCGTGCATAGATCCTGTCCGGGATAATTCGCGAGTTTTATTGCACACTCCAAAAAAACACCGGCTTGCAGGAGTATCTGCATTTGCTCCATGAAAACCATGGGCACGATCCTGTTTTTCGACAATCCCATTGACAACTGAATGGACAACGATCATTTCCACCTGCAAGGGTCGGACGGTGTACTTACTCATCCATAGCAATATGCCTGTCCGTGCATCTCACGTCGGAAATTATCCGGTTTTTACACAAGGGTTCGGCCCCCGGTTCGCGAAGTACACCGCCCGACCCCCGCATGCCCCGGCGATTCCTGACCCGGTTTTTGATTAAAATTTTCCATTTTTACGACGGAAAATGTATTGTTGCGAAGGAGTGGTGCGGACCCGGGGGTGAGGGGGGTCGGGCGGTTACTAAAGCCACCCCACCATTTTCAAGAAAAATGTGTAAGGGTGGGTAAAATCAAATAAATATTTTTTTCAATCAATAATTTTAAAGTGTTTTTCCGACTGGATTCTATGAAACGTATGAAAATCGCGATCGCCGTGATCCTCTTAATCATTGCAGGAATACTTGTTGTCGGTTGTACCGTATCCCCCTCTTCACCAGCAATTCCGGTCGGAACAACGGTTGCTCCCACCACACCAACAGCCGCGCCTCTCACAACCCCACCCCTCAGCATACCTCAGATACCAGAAAAGACACCGGTGGAATGTAACCGGAGCCCTCCTTCAGGTAACGGAAAACCCTTCATCACGATCGATCCCGTCCCGCACCAGTATATTGGCGAATCCATCAGGTTCGGCGGGACGACAAACCTGCAGCCGGGAGAGTCCCTCGAAACTGCGGTTTTTTCCGGAGAATTCATCCCCTGTCCGAAATCGATCGGAAATTGCATGGGTAACGTGACTCCCTGCTGCGGAGGATACAGCGCCACCGTTCCGGTTCTCCCAGGACCGTGTGGCATTAGTACCTGGTCATGGGAGGTGAACACCTCCGAGCATGGCTTCCGGCCGGATGGATTGTACATTATTTCTGCAATCGGGAGGAATGGTGCCGTGGAGAATTTCAGTTTTTTTACTGTCAGTGGCATTCCACAACCCAACCTCACGCTCAACCTCCCTGAGAATGATCCGGATGGATATGCCCTCCTCCTGTCGGGGCAGGTGAACACCGGGAATGGACCCGATGAACACCTTTTACTTACTATCTCTACAGATTCTGGCAGGAGAGCGAGCTACAGGGTTCCCGTTTTTCAAAATGAAACCGGGTATTCCTGGAACCTATCGCTGAAAAAGTCCGAGATCGTTCCCTACAATTTCCTTACGGTGAATATGAGCACTGCAACCCGCCCGGCCATAGGTATTGAGCGGACCTTCCTGTATAACAATGAGCCTGTATATTACCCGTACGATCCTCATAGTCCATGAAATCCACGATCCCCCTTACTGTCGTCAGAACCGTGCGGAATAATTGTTCCGGTACTGCTCGATGTCACGGGATGTCAGCCGGTCCGTAAAATCGCGGAGTTCTGCATTGAACGATTCAGCAGTCCGGGTGAGCGCAACCACGTCTCCCCGGTTCGGGGCAGAAGTCACATAGTACTGTTTATCGATCCGCTCGCGTTTTGCGTCTTCAATTTCTGAATTGTCCCTGCCAAAAATTTCCTTCATCAGGATGATTGCCGCTGTGTGGTTCTCGCACTTGATACCGCCTGCAAAGAACAGCGCCATGACAGAATATACATGCTGTAATAGGCCATCGAAACGGATTGCTCGAAGAGATCGCTGTCCCGCAGCAACCGGGCCGAGACAAGATGGCTCTCCGCTTTATTCAGGTACGCGGCCCTCATCTCGTTGCTGGGAGATACCAGCTGAAGCACTCCTTCTTTGTGCAGTCTTTTGAGAAATGCATTCCGCGACAACTGTGTCTCCTGCCAGGATCTGGTTCAGATCCTGAACCGGCCTGTCCTTTCAAAATATAATTCAACGCCCTGGATAATAACATGGTCTTTTATGATCTCGCGGACGAGCAGGTCGTCCGTGTCAAACCGGCCGGTCTTTACACTGAGCAGGGAATGATTCTGTTCGAGCTGTTTTTTTCTGACCGGATCCGCGGTTTCCAGAAAAATGTCAATGTCGCTTTCTTGTGTGGCAAGACTTTTGGCATAACTCCCAAAGAGGAGGGCGAGCGGAATGTCCGGCATCTCGTGGACCGCCTGGAAAATTCCCCGGATGACCGGGTACCTGCTGACAACCATGGACTGCCGGTACAGCTCGGCAATCATTGCTGCGTTCCGGCCTTCGAGGCTCCTCTTGAGGGTATAGGTTTTATTCTTTCCTTCAACCCGGAAATCCACGACATTTTCCGTTTCAAGATCCCGGAGTTTTCGCAATACCGTGACATGGTTGGCGGCGAGTTTTTCCGCGATTGCCCTTGGGTGGAGATCCTCTTTTAAGAGAAGTGCAATGATCTCGTTGGTTAAATTTTGTTCCACATGGTTCATTTTTAAACCGATGAACGATAAGGGTTGTGGTGGGGATGCCGGTCTGGGTTGATGAAGCATTATCTCTCCGTCGGAGACTATCTGCGACGGCCTGTCAGCCACCTCACCCGGATATGTTCCTCTGACGGAAGAACCCGGATCCGGGGGTCGATCCGGTTGCCTGCGATATGTCCGGAACCCGATATGATGGCCCGATCGTTATACAGACCACATCTATGAGCGTCTTTTTGCTGGGTGATTTTTGGCGGTATTCTGTACCTGTGGGGTTGGGTGCACTGGGGGGGGAGATCGTGCGCTGGACCACTGCTAAATATGACCTCTGGTTTACCGACGTAAAACCGGATATTTCTCTATGATTATTCCCCTAATTTCCGGAAATATTCCCTCTGGCCCGGGAAAAGAGGGGAAACGGGGGCCAGGGAGGGGCCGGATTAGTGGATGTCTCCATAGATCTCCTAAAAGATCGCCCCCCCTCTTGCGCCACCAGTCCCCCGAGGGGGACGGGGCGCAGGGCGATGATGCCAGAACAGGTAATACGGAGGAATCGCATGCACCCTTGTGTCGATGAACATAGATACGTTCCTCTCCTGCTTCAGATTTGATGACCTTCAGCACCTCCACGAATCAGGGCTGGCGCAAGGATGAATTATGGGGATCCTGATTTTATAAATTGAAACTTCACTTTCACCCTCCAGTACGATAGCCTTAATATCCGTGATTTTTCACATAAAGGGTAGGAAATCATCATGAAAGGGTTTGTCCCAACACCATCTTCTGTTGTCGATCTCATGGTGGAGAAATTATTTGACACGACTCCTCCAGAACCATATGATTCAATTCTGGATCCTGGCTGCGGAAGAGGGGCATTTATTGAAGGGATAATCAGATGGTGTGGGAAAAACAATTATGCAGTTCCTCAAATAATTGGAATCGATTCTGATCCAAAACACGTTGCGATTGCGAAAGAAAAATTTTCTGAATTTTTTTCCGTACAGATCAGGCACGAGGATTTTCTTTTACAGAATCCGGGGAAGTTTCATTTCATTATTGGTAATCCACCCTATGTGCCGATCACAGGACTGACCGAACAGGAAAAGAATGAGTATCGTTCACGGTTTCACTCAGCGACAGGCAGGTTTGATCTCTATTTCCTTTTCTTTGAACAGGCATTACGATCTCTTGGACAAAATGGCAAACTGGTCTTCATTACACCAGAAAAATATCTCTCGGTTAAGAGTGCCTCAAATTTACGAAAAATATTTTCGGACTATCAGATCGAAGAGATTGATCTTCTTCATGAACAATCATTCGGAAACTTGGCGACCTATCCGGCGGTGACAACAATAAACCGTGTTAAAACAATAAAACCAACAAAATTCGTTTTCAGAAATGGGATTATAAAAACAGTTCAATTACCGAATAATGGTGCATCTGCGTTCCCGGCAATTTTTGGTGAAATCAAAAAGAAACCGGGATATTGTACTCTTGAAGAGATTTGCCTTCGCGTGAGTTGTGGTGTTGCTACTGGTGCCGATGCTGTTTATGTCCATAATAAACGGGACATTCCGATTCACCTGAAAAAATATACATCCCCTACAATTACCGGAAAAGATCTGTCTTTCAATTCACTGGAGGTTCGGTCAGATCTTGAGATGATTATTCCCTATGACCAAAATGGGAAAATAATTCCGGAAAAAAATCTCGGCTTATTAAAAAAATTCCTTCTCGTTCCAAAAAATTACAGCAGGTTGACAAAGAGAACATGTACGGCAAAAAAACCCTGGTATGCGTTCCATGAGAATCCTCCGCTCGCTCATATCCTACAACAAAAAATTCTTTGCAAGGACATCACGGAAACACCTTTTTTCCGGATTGATCATTCAGGAGAAATTGTCCCTTCACATTCAGTGTATTACATCATTCCAAAAAATCCGGAACACCTTACCAATCTTAATGAATACCTCAATTCAGCTGAGGTACGAACCTGGCTCGAAGCTCACTGTCAGCGTGCTGCAAATGGTTTCCTCAGGCTGCAAAGCACAATATTAAAGCAGATCCCGATTCCATTCAGCATTCTCGATAATAAATGGCTGTCCGGCCAGAATATCACTGAAGAAACTGGTGGGATTACCGGGTAACTGTGGACAGGATGAAAACCCCTTTCGATGAAGTAATTGATAACATTATCAAAGAACATTACCATAACCACCGTCAGGAAACACACTCTGATCTTGTCAGTGTCGGGATAATTAATGATTTATTACAGAAATGTCCCGAATTAAGGAATGACATCGATCATAATATTGTCAAATACTGGCTAAATGTAAAATCTCCAACCCATCGGGGAAGAAAAATGGATCTTCTTCTTGGAGAACCAGATAAGTCGGGCAACCCGGATCTGCAGAAGGTCCGTATTTGTATAGAGAATAAATCCGTCATTACAGCTCATCGGAACCGCGATGCCCGATTCGATGATCTCTATGAGGTATTACAGGATCTCCATGGAATAAAGTCCGAGATTATCATGGGTGCCACAATTATGGTTGGCATGGCTGATCGTGTGCTGAATATCCCAGATGGTGTAAAATCCCACTATAAGAAAAAGCCAGAAGAATTTGAAAAGAGTATTGTGCCACGACTATCATCTGGAGATCAAAGATTATGGGACGATTTCACTGAAGATATTAGTGAAAACCGCTCGAATGATCCAGTCCAGACGATGAAAAAATTCCAAGCGCTTCCAACTCGAAAAATCGGTTTGACGCATGTGAAAGGTTATGACTATATCTTATTTGTTCCGGTACACATCGATAACGTAAATCCCCCGGCTCTCGCGCGAAAGAACACATTAGGAATCGATATTGATGCTGAATACCAGAGAATGTTAGAGCGGATATGCCTCGCATACCGTACACGATGGCACATATAATTTAGTAATCTCCCCCCTTCCACGATCACCTTTATCACCCTTCCCATCAATAGTTACAGACCCAAGCTTGGACCCCTCTGTACAGAGGGACGGCATGGTGCAAAGACTATGGCAGAAGTGGTCGAGGTTTTAGTACCCGGCGGAAAGGCAACAGCTGGTCCACCCCTTGGACCGTCGCTCGGGCCCCTCGGTATCAACGTGAA
>Ga0302252_1000212_pt1 | contig 65857 bp, 48 predicted proteins | sample AAG_RA_Leu_MG_FD_193511 | JGI IMG/M metagenome (GOLD analysis project Ga0302252, IMG submission 193511) | Enriched activated sludge microbial communities from anaerobic digester in WTTP, New Holstein, Wisconsin, United States - AAG_RA_Leu | ecosystem: Engineered > Bioreactor > Anaerobic >... | reverse complement strand
TCATTGACAATGTCCGCGTGAGGGGCGCTCACCGGTGGTCTCTCGAGGTGAAGCCCGGCGAAGAGTCGTCAGCACATCTGGAATACCGGATCTCCATCCCGTCGAAGATGGAGATAGTCGGTGGAAACAGGAGGGTATAGGATATGGCCCTTGAGATGGTAAAGCCCTTTAAGGTTCCCGGAGCTCCGGAGCGCAGGATCGATCTCGAGGCTCCAATAACCGATGTCACGATAACTGAGAGCCAGGCCGATGTAAAGAGGCAATCGGCGGTTAAGTGGAGTCCGGGCACATCGTGTTTTCTCGTGATGCCTGTAACGCCATATGCAGTAGATTCAACGATATGGGCGGAGATCGTGCCTGATGAAGGTGCAGCGAGGCCTGATCTGGGGAGCGTTCGGATGATCAGATGGTCGGTGCCTGTAAACAGAGGGATCGATGTGAAACAGAAGGCAGTCACAGAGGCTCTCGAGAGGATCATGAGCTCTATTACGTCTCTGGAAGACAGGAGCGAGCGCTTCAGAAGATTGCACGCAGCGCTTTCTGCGGCGTTCGAGCCTGCAGTCCGCAGCATTGCAGAATCTGTCACGTTGCAGGGAAGCCTTCCTGAATCATATGAGCCTGCCCTCAAAAGCATCCTGGCATCGATCGAAGGCCTTTACAAAGAGCGTTTCGATATCCACGACGCTCTCGGCAGGACATCCAGGGAGCTCTCGTCACTGCACCGTCAGTGGCTCCTCGAGGCCGCTGAGAGCTGCTTCTTCGAGAGGCGTGCCGGGATACTCGTCACGGCGTCTTCAGAATCACCGGGTCAGGGCAGATTGCAATGCGGCTACCAGGTCCCCTGCGCGCAGTGGCGGCCTCAGCATGAAGCGCATATGACAGGCGAGAGCAAGGTCGTTCTGATGACATACGGCGTGGTGTGGCAGAGCTCAGGCGAAGAGTGGCGCGATGTCAGCCTCACTCTGTCCACGGCGATGCCCAGCCTGGGGCTCGACGCGATCCTCCCGGACGAAGACGTGCTGAGGCTCAGGGAGAAGACCAGGGAAGAGAGGAAACACATCAGAGTCGAAGCGCGTGACCAGGCCATCGAAACCACCGGTGCGGAAGTGCCTTCAGGCGAGCCGCCTCTTCCTTCAGACGGCGGAGAGACCCAGCTCTATCGAGTTCCGGAAAAGGTGACGATCCCGGCAGGCGGAAAACCTTCGCTGATCAGGCTCAGCTCCAGGGAGATGGAAGCGGTTACGGCGTTCACGGCGACGCCTGAGCTGTCGTCCTCGGTCTTCCTCGTATCTGAGGTGAAGAACAGGGATGAAAGGCCTATCCTGGCAGGGCCGGTATCATTGCATCGTGAAGGAGCATACACAGGGATGGGCTCCCTGGATTTTGTCGGCTCCAATGAGACGTTCCATCTCTGGTGGGGCTCTGAGGATCTTATAAGAATAGACAGGTATGTGGACGAAAAGGAAGAAGATGCCACACTGATGGCGCCCAGGAAGATAACTAGAACTGTCACGCTGCAGGTGAGAAACCTGGCGGGGGAGGCGAGCCGCTTCACCGTGAAGGAGAGGATACCGGTCAGCGAGCTGGAGCAGGTGAGGGTGAAGCTCAAAAAGGCGCCTGCCGATTCGACGGCTCCTGACAGCAACGGCTTCATCCTTATCGATGCAGGCCTCGGCCCGAGAGAAGAGAAGAAGTATGAATATGTCTACTGTATAGAGGCAGACAGGGATGTGCAGTTTTCAGGACTGTGAGCCCGTAATATCGAGCGCGGAGCAGGAAGCGGAGATCTGAGAGCCGGCCCGGCGCTTATTGGAGATATTGATGGAAATCCTCAGGAATCTGTTCGTTTCAGGCAATGTGCACAGCGCAGTCGAGCACGGCGAGTTCGAGAAGGTTGTGCGGCTGATCGAGAGAAACACGTCCAGTCTGGGCTCGCGCGATGAGAAGGGCAGCACACCTCTTCATCTGGCGTCGAAGAGCCTCGTGGACACGTCGATCATAGAGTTTCTGGTGGCCAGGGGAGCCGATCCTGAAGCCCGCAACATGGACGGAAAGACTCCTCTCCATTTTGCAGTGGAGGCCGGGAGCCGGGCCGCCCTCGAGATTCTCGTCGCCAATGGCGCCGATGTCAATGCGAGCGACTCGAGCGGCTGCACAGCGCTTCACTATGTGACAGACGTGGAGATTGCAGGCTTTCTGATAGATAAGGGAGCCATTCTCCAGGTTAAGAACTCGTTTGCCGCCACGCCTCTCCACGTGGCTCTAAGCCATAGCCTTTACAGCCTCGCCAGGTTTTTTGTGGAGAAGGGCATCGATGTCAACGGCAGGGACAAAATAGGATGGACGCCTCTTCACGAGGTGATGCGGAACGCCGGCACGATCCTCGAGAGAAACGACAAGCACGACGTGGCGAAGCTCCTCATTGAAAAGGGAGCCGACGTCAACGCGGCGGACCAGAACGGTATGACCCCTCTTCACATGACCTGCGACAAGAACATGCCTGAGCTCGCCAGGCTCTTCATTGTCAACAGGGCCAATGTCAATGCAGCCGACAGCGACGGCACCACCCCGCTGCACATGGCGGCGTTCCGATGTGCGAAGGAGCTTGTAGAGCTGCTTCTCGACTGCGACGCCGAAGTAAAGCGCAGGGATAACGAGGGCTCCACTCCTCTTCACGAGCTTTTCAGAGAGGAGCATCACAGCGAAGACGAGTCTCAAAGGATTGAAATCGTAAAACTTCTGATCTCAAAAGGGGCTGATATCAATGAGAAGGACGATAAAGGCGCATCGCCGATTTCGATCGCCCTCTCGTCGAGATATCCGCAGTCAGCAGATTTTCTGAAGAGTCAGGGAGCTTCCTGGGACGGGCTTTGAGCCGTTCCGTTTATGCAAAGGGCTCCGGGAGCGCGGCGCCTGTTCAGGCTATCCTAATCACGTCTTGATGAGCTGATTGAAATGACGGCCGAAGATCGCCAGTGTCACTGCTACGGGAAACAGTCTGGGACGGCAGATGAGAGCCCAGGCCAGCAGTTTCCAGTAGTATTTCCTCGCATGTCCAGTGATTCCGATATACCAGAACGATCTCAGCAGCGCCTTCACTTCAGACCACTGGAGCTTCACCTTGAACTCAGGATGATATTCCTTCAGGAACGTGATCACCCGCTCATAGTACTCGCGCGGAGAATAGATTGTCGAGATTATCTTCCTGTATCCGTCGAGCAATGTGGAGACATCCATCGCTGGCCTGAAGTTGACTGTGCATTCAGTGTTGTTTCCGGATGATGCGGTGAGGAGGCGATCCTCTTTCTTGAGCCGGTTGTAGAGCAGGGTGCCGGGAAGGGCGGTCAGGATGCCGACCATCGCCACTACGACGCCGCTTTTCTGTATGAACGAGATCTGCCGCTCGAAGATGGACGGCGGATCGCTGTCGAAGCCCACGATGAAGCCTCCGAAGACCTCCAGGCCCTGGCGCTGAATCGTCTTAACCGAAGCAACCATATCGCGCCCTTCGTTCTGGTATTTCCTGCATTCGACGAGTCCCTCCTCGCTCGGAGTCTCGATGCCTATGAAAACGCTCTTGAAACCGGCCTCGACCATCAGCCGCATCAGGACAGGGTCATCGGCCAGGTTTATCGATGCCTCGGTTATGAATGTGAATGGATGGTTACGCTTTTTCATCCAGTCTATGATCTGGGGAAGCATGGCCTTCACTTCTTCCTTTTTCCCTATGAAGTTGTCGTCGACTATGAACACCGAGCCTCTCCATCCCCGGCGGTACAGCGCATCCAGCTCTGTCAGGAGCTGCAGAGGCCCCTTGGTCCTGGGAATCCTTCCGTTCATTATGGTTATGTCGCAGAACTCGCAGTTGAACGGGCATCCCCGTGAGTACTGCACCGACATGGTCGCGTAGTCTTTCATCCTTATCAACTCCCAGAGCGGGACAGGAGTGCCTGAGATCTGCGGGTGCTCGTCGGATCTGTAGAGGTGCGATGGCTCTCCGGCCTCCAGATCGCGCAGGAAGAGCGGAAGGGTTATCTCTGCCTCGCCGAGCACGAGATGATCCACATCGGGATACGATTCAAAATCGGCGGTGAAGAGCGGGCCTCCTGCAACCACCTTTTTCCCCAGCGCCTTGACGCGCTCTATCACCTTTCGGACTGAATCCTTCATCACTATCATGGCGCTGATGAATACATAGTCGGCCCACAGGATATCGGCGTCGCTGAGGTGGCTTACGTTCATGTCCACGACCTTTTTCTCCCACGAGGCCGGCAGCATGGCCGCAACTGTAAGCAGGCCGAGCGGCGGGAAGGCGGCTTTCTTGGATATGTATTTCAGTATGTGCTTGAAGCTCCAGAATGTCTCGGGATGGCTTGGATATACGAGTAGCACTTTGACAGGCTTGTTCTCTTTCATAGATGGGCTCCTTCTCATGACGAATAGTTACAGAAATCCGGCTTTGATTCTTACTGTCCTTACGAAGGTTTTTCCATCTGTGAAGCTGCGAGGTCGGAGCTCCTGACACTTGGGGTGATCAGTGCGTAAAGAAATAAGAAGTGATTGTCAACCGAAACCATTATATCACAGAATCTGGCAGAAAGCAAAGATCCAATGGCGCTCACCGGTTTATTTTTCCGGCGGCGATCCGCTCAATCCTGGCAAAGCCCTGCAGCGCTCCAAGTTCGTTCAGAATCTCTGCTGCCTTTTCAAGTGTCTTTCCGCATGTGTCCAGGCTGGAGGAGGCTTCTATCCTTCCCTTTGCAAAGAGGCTCTGTGCGTATTCAAGCCTCGCCTTTATCCCTGCGGCATGCCGGAGGCTTTTTTCGATGTATTTCAGCGCTGCCCCTTTGCGGCCCTGAATCAGGTTCAGCAGAGCAAGCTCGCGCAGTGCATGGGGCATGTTGTTTTTAAAAAACCTCGATATCAGCAGGGCTGTCTGCGCCAGCTTCCTGGCACGGCCCAGCAGGCGAAGGCTCTTACCCCGACCAGGCTCTGCCGCTTCCTGCTCCAGGCTCAGGCGGTGCATCGTCACAAGCCATGGGAGCACTGCGACGACATACTCCTGCGGCACTCCTTTGCGGTACACCGTTTCCCAGTGCTTCTCGAGGATGTCCACGGCTTTCCCGGGCTGCTCTCTCGCGGCCAGGTATATGGCTTCCGCCTGTCCCACCTCCGCGAGCGGCTGGTATGACGATGCCGGGATGAGGGGCCTGAGCCTGTTTATGTCGTTCATCGATATCTCTCCGAACGAGGATTTTGCCCATACTGACAGAGATGACGCGGCGGTCATCAGATCCTGAGCATCGAATGATTCCTGAAAGCACCGCTTCGCCCACGCCGCGGCTTCCCTGACATTCCCTGAGCGATAGAGCGCATACGTGACATTGCAGCGCGCCATGTTAAGCTCCCACAGGTCGCCGGCCTGCTCCAGCAGTCTTGAAGCCTCGAAACAGTAATCCATACACTCTGCATAATCTGCGGCCGGAAGATGGGCGATGCCGAGAAAGTTGAGCGCCTGCCCTTCTCCCCAGACGTTCCTGAGCTCCCTGGCGATCTGCAGAGCCATGCCTGAGTATCTGAATCCCCTTGAATAGCAGCCGATTATCGTCATCCCCGGGCCATGGCTCGAATACGTGTGGGCGCGCTCCATAGTGGGAGGATAACGCTCTATCAGGTTCAGGGCCTTGAAGTTGGACCAGAAGAGGCTGAAGATGCCGGCCCTGTCCATCCAGTTGACATATCCGAGCTGGTTGAGTAGCCGGCATATGATGAGCTCCCTGTCAGCCCCTTCGAGCGGCTTTTTCTCCAGGAACAGTCCTGGAAAGAGATTGTGAATGAGCTGCACGAGGATCTCCCACGGAGCCCTTAAAACTGCCTCGGCCTCGTTGGGAGGAACGCGCACTCCAAGAAGGGCCAGCCCCTTGTGAAGAGCTGCCCTGGCCTGGCCTGTGTCGCCCTGCTTGAAGATGGTCTCGCAGATCCGCGCTTCCACTGACGCTTCCTCTATGCCGTCAGACGCCTTTTCCCGGGCTCTGGAGAACAGGGAGAGGGCTTCTTCGTATTGTCCTCTCAGCATCAGCACTTCGCCGAGGCCTGTTATTATTCGGAACGACAGTTTCCTGTCATCTCCGCTGAGGCCCAGGAGGGCGATTCGGTACTGCTGCTCTGCCATCTGCAGCGAAGCACGGACCCTGGCCTCTTCCGCGGCCTTCAGCGCGTAAGGAAGGGCCCTGCCGTATTCTTCGGCCGAGCCGTAGAAGAACGCCAGGTCGAAGATGCTTCCGCCGCCCTGCTCTTCCAGGGCGGAAGCGATCTCCAGGCAGAGCTGCCTTCGCCGCTCAGGCGGGATTGTCTGCAGGACCGCTTCGCGAAGCTTGTCGTGCAGGAAGATGCAGCGGCCCTGAGCCGGCGAATGCTCTATTATGTGCCTGTGCAGAGCCTCTTCAATGGCGCTTTTGCCGCATCCTGAGATCTTCAGAGTCATCGATGAGCTGAACTCCTTGCCCAACACTGCAGCGGTTTGAAGAAAGCGCCTCGCTTCGTCGGACAGCAGCTCGAAGCGCCTGATGATGAACCTGTCTGCCAGGCTTGATGACGACATATCCTGAGGGACCGGGCTGTCGGTTATGAACCATGAGTCTCCGCTGCGCTTCAGAATCCCCAGCTCTGCGAACCCTCTCATAACCGTTACGGCCATGAAGGGGCTGCCTCCTGAGAGGTGCATCACGAGGTCTATTGCCTCTTCAGGAATGCTGCAGGCCATGGAGGATAGAGCTTCCCGCAGCTCAGGATCGGGAAGACCTGAGAATGAGATGCTGTTATCAGGGCTCAGCTCTCTAAGCGGGTGGGAAGGGCCGACTTCATCTGCCCTGAATGACACGATTATCATAACATGCGCGCCGGCTTCCTGGTCCCGGTTCCTGAGACGCTGCCAGATTGACAGCAGTCTGATGCCCATTTCATCGCCCCACTGTGCATCGTCCAGGATCAGAGCTGCAGGGGCTGATGAACTGCCTATTGAATCTGCCAGCGAGGCGAGAGCTTTCAGGATATGCTCGATATTCAGAGCATCCCTGCCAGGCTCTATCGGCGGGCTTTCTCGATAGAAAACCTTGAGCTGCGGAAAGGCGGCGCAGAGAACTCCCCGCCATATCTCGGTCTTTTCGCGCACCTGGTTTCTGAAGGCGTCATCGTCAGCTCCGGCCCTGGCCAGCTGCTCGAGAGGGCCGGACAGCAGTTGCAGAGGCCGCTGGGCGCCGAGATAGATCCCCTGTCCTTGAAGAAACATTGCTTTACCTGAATTGCGCTGCATGAATTCTTTCAGGAGCCTTGTTTTGCCGCCGCCTGAAGGGACTTCGATGAAGATCAGCCTCGGCCGGCCGGTCCCAGCGATCTGAAGCTCGTGACGGAGTATCTCCAGCTCACGCTCCCTCCCTGCAAAAGAGGGCTCTCCCAGCAGGCTGCCCGATTCAAATCCACTGTTCATGGTCATACTGCTTTTCCCTGTTCCGGCAGAGCTGCCTCAACTTGTCATCGAGAAGATCTTTCTCTACGGGCTTTATCAGGTAGCCGTCCATGCCTGCCTGCAGGCAGAGCTCGAGCTCATCATCGGCCGTGGAGGCGGTGAGGCCTATGATGGGGATGCTCCTCAATCCGGGATCGTCCAGCCTGCGGATCGAAGCGGCTGTTTCACAGCCGTCCATCTCAGGCATGTGGCAGTCCATCAGGATCAGATCGAAATGGCCCTGGCTTTTGAGCGCCTCGACGGCCATATGGCCGTTCTCCACTATATGCGAGCTGTGACCCAGCAGGCTCAGCGTCGTGGCTATGACTTTCTGGTTTATTATATTGTCCTCTGCAACCAGAATACGGTATTCCCCTTCTCTTCCAGCGCACTTTACGCTACGGGCTCCTTCGCCTTCTTCAGATTCTCGGCGGAATGAAAGCCTCAGCGACACTGTAAAGGCTGAGCCTTTTCCTTTTTCGCTCTGCACGCTGAGGGTGCCGCCCATCAACTGGACCAGTCTGTGCGATATGGATAACCCGAGTCCTGTTCCGCCGTAGTTGCGAGTAGTCGATTCATCTTCCTGGTCGAAGGCGCTGAAGATCTTTTCGAGCCTGTCAGGGGCAATGCCTATCCCTGTGTCTGACACCGTCACGCTGAATCCGCATTCCCTGTCGGAAAGCTCCCCGGCTGCGGCTGTGAGCTTCACCAGCCCTTTTTCTTCTGTAAACTTTATGGCGTTGCCGAGAAGGTTGATGAGCACCTGGCGTATTCTCCCTGCATCGCCATAAAGCTGCTGCGGTATCGTGCCGTCGATCTCCATGGCCAGCGAGATTCCTCTCGAGTCCGCCTGGGGTTTGAAGAGGGCCATCAGCTTGTCCATCAGGTCGTGCAGATCAAACCAGTAAGGTGAGATCGTCATCTTGCCGGCTTCTATCTTGGAAAAATCGAGCACATCGTTGATGATGGTAAGCAGAGCGTCCGACGACGTGCCGATGATCTCTATGTACTCGTGCTGCGTGGCGGTGAGGCGTTCTTCCGCCATCAGGTTTGCCATCGTTATGATGCCGTTCAGCGGTGTGCGCAGCTCGTGGCTCATGTTGGCAAGAAATGACGATTTGGCCTGCGTGGCCGACAGCGCCTGATCTCTCGCGAGGGCCAGCTCTTTCGACTGCTCTTCCAGCATCCTGGCCTGCTGCTCGATGCGCTGCTTGCTGTACTCAACTTCACTCAGATAGCGCTGCACCGCCAGCTCAGGATCAGCGTGATGCTGCACTGTGACTTCTTCCTCCCGCCCGGTCGGGAGCATCGCGCAGAAAGCTCCTTTGACCTGCTGAAGCCCGTCCCGATCGGGACTCAGGATCAGCTCAAACCTGCCTGGGCAGAGCTCTGCCGGCTCGAGAAGAACAGAGGCTTTCCCGGTCTCGTCTTTCAGCATTTTGTCCAGGGCGTCGAAGACAGCCTTGTATGTCCGCTCTCCGAAGAGATCGAGCAGATGCCTGCCTTTGAGGGAAAAGCTGCTCTTCCCCAAAAGCCTTGTGAAGGCTTCGTTGTGGAGCAACAGCACGCGGTTGGAGTCTATGTAGAATATGGGGCAGGGAGCGCAGTTTATGAGACTCTGAAGATGTTTCATTACGGCAGTCCTGGCTCTGATGATGCCCAGTGCCCTGTTTTTCATCGACAGTATGACAGCGACCCAGGAAGCCGCTGCTGAAACCACCATGACAATCAGCAGCAGCGGATGAAGTATCTTATGGATCCCAGTGGCTGCAATGATAGAAAAAGCGATCGAGACTGTAATGGAAAAGCATATGAGAAGACGGCCGGCTGCTGTGAGCAGCAGTTTTTCTGGGGGCGCCTCCGGAGCGGCAATGAGAAATTCCCCCTCGGATTCCAAGGCTTTGAAGGCTTTCATATAGTTGGCTATCCGGCTTGCTTCCTGTCTGTTCGCTCCTCTTTGCGTATTTCAGCATTACTGGGGCGGAGGTGACAGGAAGTTGAGTCTTCCCTCTATCCTGGCCATCTCCTGCGTGACAGGGGAGTGCTTTTCGACATATTTTTTAAAAGTCTCGACAACGAGCTCTCCGTAGACCGGCTCTCTCCCTTTCAGGAATGTGGCGAAGCCGTTTGCGCCTCCTGCAAGGAAATCGTCGATTGTGACCCTGTAGACCTTGTCTTCCTGCAGAGGCGCGCCCTGCACCATCATGTCCGAGACCTTGTGCCCTTTGCTGTTTCTGGGCTCTATGTTCATCGTGAGCCCAGAAACCTGCAGGTTTCCTTTCTTCCTGTCGGCGCTGTTCTCCATGATCTCCCTGATCTCGGCGCCTGAAAGACCAATCGTTACGATGTTCTTGTCGAAGGGCAGCACCCTGTAGAGATCTCCATAGTTGAGCCCGCCTTTCTTCAGCTCGTCCCTGATGGCACCTGAGTTCGTCATCGCGATGTCGCTGCCGGCGGCCTCTCTCATTCCGTCTGTGATGACGTTGCCGAGCACTGTCTCGAATACCTTCTTCCTGTTATGCGTGAGGTCCACTTCGGTTTTCCCAACAGGCTTCCCCATGGTCTCCTTCGCCTCTTCGACGATTGGGGCTATTATCTTCTCAATCGAAGGGTCAGGCGAGAGATCCTTGCTGCTCACAGGCACGAGGCGGTTCCTGTATGTCGAGATCTTCTTCGTCTCCCTGTCCACATCTATGGCGAGGTCACCCACGAAGGCGCCGCCTGTTCCGGACTGCACTATTATGGTGTTGTTGACGAGCCTTGGCTCGGCGATCTCGGTATGGCTGTGACCGCCTACGATGACATCTATTCCGGAGACATTTTTCGCCAGGATCTCGTCAGCCTTGTCTCCCTGGTGGGAGAGCACGACAATCAGATCCGCGCCCTTCTCCTTAAGCTCCGGGATGTACTTCTTGACATCTTTCGTGGTGCTTTCGAAGGTCAGGCCGTCCAGGTTCTTCGGATCCGTCGCGCCAGGCGTCTCCTGCGATATCATGCCGATCACGCCGACTTTGAGCCCGTTCACTTCTTCTATCGTGTATGGCTTCACTCCATCAATCAGATGGCCTTTTTCGATGATGTTGGCTCCCATGATCGGGAACTCCGCCTCTTTGATCATGTCTGAAAGTGCCGGTCTTCCCCAGTCGAACTCGTGATTGCCTATCTCTGCCGCGTCGTATTCCAGCTCGTTCATCACCTCTATCATCGTTTTTCCGTGTGTGAGCTTCGATTCATACGAGCCCTGGCCCCAGTCGCCTGCGTCGAGCAGCAGGAAGTTGTCCCCGCTCTCCTGCTGGAGCTTCCTGATGAGAGTGCCCATATAGGCGACGCCGCCTGTGGTTCCCTCCTGGTCGCCGCCCTTGGGAGAGATCGCGCCATGGATGTCGTTTGTATAGATTATGTCTATCGTGGCGAGTCCTGATGCCGCAGTCGGCGGAGCGCCTGCAGACGAGCTCCCGAGGGCGGCGGCTGCGCTGTATGCCGCCAGGGCCGCTGCCGGGAAAGACGGGCGTGCCGCTTCAGGCGGAGCTGCATTCTCAGCTGCCTGCAGCACTTGCGCTGTTTCCACGGCTACCTGCTCAGCTTCTTCAGGGGCGGGGGAGAGAGCTGCCTGGGCTGATGACTGCCGGGCCTCCACTGTTTGTGGAGCGCTTCCGGTCTCATTCTGCGCCAGCGATCCTGCCGCGATGTCCTGGGCTGAGGTGCCTGAGCTCTTTTCGAACAGATCATCCCTCTTCTGCTCCTCTTCCCTCACAGGAAGCTGCTGTGGCAGCGGCAGCGATTGTGGCGCGCTCTGGGGAATGCCGTCTATTCTCATATTTACCTCGCCGAAAAATCTCTTTATATATCATACCACATGGGGACAGACTCCTTTATTAACATTTTGTTAACATTGTCATATCCGGTCTGTTTTCATTTCGCCGGACCACCACGCGCGGATGGGCTGTTTGAGTCTGTCCTGATTCATTACAGGAGAATACCCTGTATCGACGAAGGATTGAGTGAACCATACAGAGTGGGGGGATGAATGTGGATAAAAAAGTGCGGGGGCTTTTCGTCATTTTCTGCTCCGTTATCTTTCTTCTCATGTTCATGAAAACATCTTTTGCGGAGGCTGCGATGGAACAGAAAAAAGCGTCTTCTTATCTGGAGAACGCCTTCAAGGCAAAACGGGTTATGAGTGTCGCAGTTTCAGGTGACTGCAGCAAGTTCGCCTTCGCCATCTATTCTATGAAAGATGCGGGCGGCAGGAAATACTGGCACAATCAGCTTTTCATCAGAAACGGCGGCGGAAAGGAGACACTGGTCGCTGAAGGAGCGGATATGATATCTTCACCGCTCTGGTCCTTCGACGGAAAGCATCTTGCGTATCTCACGAGGAGCGCGGCAGATCAGCAGACCTGCATCTGGATTTACGACTGTGAAGGCAATGCTGCTCATAAACTGCTGACGCTGAAGCAGGGCATAATGTCATACAAATGGTCGCCTGATGGCGGGAAGATAGCCTTCATCACCGCAGATACCGAGCACAGAACCGACAGGAGCCAGACTCAGCTGATCGATGTGAGCCGGCAATACGTGAATATGCGCCTGTATTCAATTCCTGTGAGCAGGCAGGAGGACGCTGAGATAAAGGCGTTGACTCCGGCAGATTACAGCGTGAACTGCGGATATGGCAATGCGGATTTTGACTGGTCTCCTGACGGCAGATCCATCGCCTTCGCATATCAGCCGAGCCCGGATTTTCAGCATAATCAGCTCAGCAGGATAGCCGTTGTTGATATCGGGACCCTCAAAATCAGCAGGCTGCCTTATACAGATAAACATACAGGAATCACACCTTCTTTCTCTCCTGATGGGAAAAGGCTGGCGTTCGCGACCAACCTTGATCCCGGAAACGAAAACCGGGAAGCATACGGCGAGATTGTGCACTACCGCAGGATCTGCGTTTCCGATCCTGCAGGCGGTGCTCTGCCTGTTTTCCTGTCAGGCACTCCGAGCGAGAGCCCTAACATCATCGGCTGGGAGAAGGATGGAAAGGGCGTCTACGCATGTGATCTCTACCGCACCAGAGGCGCGCAGATCTATTTCCTGAGCCTGGATCCCTCCAGGCCCGCAGAGCAGATCTCCCATTTCAAAGGGCGCATCGAGCCCCTGTCAATTTCGCTGAACAGCAGCCGCACTGAGTTCGGATGCTCATGCGAGACAGTCAGTGACGCCCCGGAAGTCTTTGTCAGCGCTGCCAATCCTGATTCGCTGAAGTTCAGGCAGATGACGCGCCTGGCTGAACCGCATCAGGCTCCTCTCGGGCAGGTCGAGGTGGTGCGCTGGAAATCCACAGACGGCAGAGAGATCGAAGGCCTGCTGATCAAGCCGCCGGATTATGATCCGAAGAAGAAATATCCCCTGTATGTGATGCTGCACGGCGCTCCTCTGGCATGGGAGGAGGGTTATCTCGACGGATGTCTGGAATTCGGCCATCAGATGTTCGATCCCTCGACCTGCGTCAGCGCACTGCTTGACTGGGGCTTTGTCGTTTTCCAGCCGAATTTCCGCGGCAGCACGAGCTATGGAAAGGAATTCCAGGCTGCAAATGTCGGCGACTGGGGCGGCGGAGACTACCAGGACATCATATCAGGAGTGGATTACCTGACTGGGAAGGGCATAGCGGATAAAAAGCGCATGGTCATAGGGGGCTGGAGCTACGGCGGCACGATGACCGCTTTCGCCATAGGGCAGACAGACCGGTTCAATGCCGCCATCGTCGGGGCCGGTGTGACCGATCTTATTTCAATGGCCGGGACATCCGATATTCCGGAGCTGCTGAAGAAGAATCTCGCGAGCTACATGTGGGACAATCCCGATCTGTACTGGAAGCGCTCTGCCATTGCACACGTGAAGAACATCCGCACCCCGGTCCTGATACTGCACGGCGAGAATGACACTCGCGTGCCGGTATCGCAGGCACATGAGCTGTACCAGGCGCTGAGGCTGCAGAAGAAACCTGTCACGATGCTGCTGCTGCCGAAAGAGGAGCACGCGGCGTCCGATCCCGGTGTCATAATCGCGACGATAGAAGCCATTCACGACTGGCTGTTCAAAACCCTTGAGCTTATCACGGGCAGGCAGTGAGCCCAGAGGGCAGGCCATCCGGGAAAGCTCAAATTGCTGTTCGAAGGTGGAGGATTATAAAGGCCCGGTGCCGGAGTTCTTCATGAGATTGCACTCTATCCCCATCTACCCCCATCTCTGCAGAAAAGAAAGCGAGGACACCATGAAGATGCGTATTTTTAAGATCGGCGCTCTGTCTGTAATGGCTCTTTTCCTTTTCACAATATGGAGCTCAGGCCTTTTCCCGCCTTTCTTCGGATTCAGCAGGGCCTGTGCCGGGGAAAGCTCCTTTGCTTCTTTCCCGAAGGCTGATAAAGACGGCGAATTTGCAGGCAGAATTCCATACCCGCTCTGGAGGGTTGTGGACCCTGACCCGAACGGCCTCAACGGAAGGCTTGCCGCAGACTTTCCGAGAGACTGGGAAAGCTGCAATGCCAGATGGCCGAAGATGGATGAATCAATGTACAAGTGGCCTGTTATACGCACTTTCAGGAAAGGCTCCCTGCTCATGGGGCAGATGACCAATGCCGGCTCGGTAATCTTAACCTCGTTTGTGGGAACCGGCGATAAAGAGAAAAGGGAACGGTGGCTTTTCGTCAAGTTCGGCCTGAACGGAGAGGTATGCTTTGTGAGAGCCAAAACACAGTATATAGAGCCTGTGAAGCTATTCATGCCCAAACCTGATAAAAATGGAGATTACAGCGCCGGATCCCTGTGGCGCAAGTGGCAGGTCGTGGACAAAGACCCGGGAGGGCTCAACTCCCGCTGCTCGCCTGATTTCCCGTCCAACCCCATAATGGCGCCATCGTCCTCCTGGCCCAGGCTCGATATCCAGCAGTGGCCTGTAGTGGGTAAGAGAGAATCAGGGAGTGAAATAAGCGCGCTCTTCACATGTGAAGGCCGGTCCATAGTCAATGATATTGGCGGAAAGCCGTGGCTTCTAACAAGCTTGTATGACAGCGTCAAAAAACAGTCGTTCCCCTGTTTCGTGCGGGCAAACAGCAGCTTCATCAAGCCGATAGCTGATTATCACATACCTGAGCGTTACCAGTAATGAGATGTCTTATAAAACCATCGTAGGATGATGGAGTCAGTTTAAGACATCAATGAAAGTCTTACACAGACATGAAGGAGGCAGATGCCATGAAATTCTGTGGACAATGTGGTGCAGAGCTCGATGATGACGATGATTTCTGCGCAGGCTGCGGGAGTGCAGTGGAAAAGGACGGTGCGGTTTCGTCTCCCAGGCAGGTCTCTGCTGTCCCGGCTCAGGTCGCCCAACCTGCCCAGACTGCTCCACCCGCCCAGTCCGCTCCACCCGCCCAGTCCGCTCCACCCGCCCAGTCCGCTCCACTGATACCACAGGAGCCGTAAAGGAATATATCGGGGCAAACAAGTATGAGATGAAGACAGAGCCTGCACCGGGGAAGAAAGGATACACCAGAATCATAGTGGGGAAGACATACAAGGATAAAAACGACGCAGACGGATTGTGCAACAGGATCGCCTCGGAGCTTGAGATCAAATTCAATGTCGAGCCTGTGAAAGAAAAATCCGGCACCCAGACCTGCCATATCATCGTGATAAACGGGATTACGCCGCAAAAAGCCAAAGAACTGGGGGAAAGCTTCCAGAGCGTGACAACAGATATCAGATACGAACAGGACATGTGAAGCCGCGGCTTGAAGCCCTCCGCTACTTGCCGCCAGCTTTTTTGATCAGTCCGGCGGCTTCATTGAAGTCGTTCTGCAGTGCGTAATAGAGGGGCGTGTGTCCACTCCTGTCTTTTTCATTGACCCTTGCTCCTCTGGCGATAAGGACAGCGACTACTTCATTGATGCCCTGAGACGCCGCAGTGTGAAGCGGCGTCTGCCCTTCGCTGTTTTTCGCGTTAACGTCGGCGCCTTTTGAGATAAGCGTTTCTGCGACATCCTTCCTGGACGCCATGTGCAGGGGCGTGCTGTTCTCCGAATCTCTTATCTTTATGTCGGCGCCTTTGGATATAAGAAGGAGGGCCAGGCTGGACTGCTGATCATACAGAGCTTCGATCAGAGGCGTGAAACCCTGGTTGTCCTTCGCGTTTACATTGGCTCCCTTTGCGATTAGCAGTGCCGCCACCTCTGTCGGGAGCTGGTCATTTCCCCGGTCGAGATGGGCGTTGTCGTGGAGTGGAGTTCTACCCTGACCGTCTTTTGCATTCACATTGGCCCCGCTGGCTATAAGGAGCGCTGCGATGTCCCTGTCTCCACCGGTCAGCGCCGCAAGATGAAGAGGGGTTTTGCCTGCCTCGTCCTTTGAATTGACGAGCTTCGGATTCCTGGAAAGGATGGCCTTGACCTCTTTGATGTCGCCGTTCTGAACTGCCCTGTGCAATTCAGAGGCTTGAAGCGAAGAGGCCATGCACACCAGCATGAAAGCAACCGCAATAAACCGGATGATCCCAATCATAACCCGCCTCCTTATCCATCTCCTGTTCTCCAATCATATTGCAGCACTTTGCTCTCCTGAGGCTCTATTCCTCCATGAGAGTGATAGGACGTATTTGCGATTGATCTTTCGATCCCTGGATCCCTTGAACACCAGAGAAGCCCCATGCATATGACGTTCATCAATTAGTTGAATGATTAGCCGTTCAAAGTGCCCCTTAATCCAGTTCAAACGCTTCTCCCTGAGGGCTTAAGGATTCTGTTTCATTGCGATGAACCTCTTCATTTCGCCGCAATTAACGGTAATGAATGTTAACCAATAAACTGATATCAAGTGGCGCCGACGTCAATGCCAAGGATTCAGCCGGCGATACACCTTTACGTTTTGCTGTAAATAGTGGTAAAAAGGAAATCGTTGCCTTACTAAAAACTGGGTGAAAGAGTAAGTTTTCGCAGACCTCATCACGAATGGAGTTTTTGCTCTTCCTGCGCATTTTCTTTATTGTTTAAAGAGGATTTGATGCTTTTTGCACATAATATTCAAAGTGTAATAATGCCTGACTCTCATTCATCATCAAATTACGCCTTTGTATATATATCAATGCTCTGCTCCCTGACGGCTCCTGGCATTATCGAGACAGTTCGCCGCGGAGGAATGATTGAAAAGAGCTGCTGCAGAGAAGGAAGCGGTGCAGGCCAGGCTCTCGGCTTCCATTGCCAAGATATCAAAGCCATCCATGCCCGGAGCCATAAGGAGAGCCCGCCTGCTTGACGCGCTCGACAGCCTCCGCAATGTGCCGATCCTGTGGATAGCGGCGCCTGGAGGCTCGGGAAAGACCACCCTCGCCGCGGGCTGGCTCGACGCCAGAAAGCTTCGTGCCCTCTGGTACAACATCGATGAAGGCGACGCCAACCTGGAGGACTTCTTCTACTATATGGGGCTCGCCGCCGGGAAGACAGCGCCTCACAGGAAAGGCTCTCTGCCCCTACTGACGCCTGAATTCCTTCCCGGAATAAGAACATTCGCCCGCAGGTATTTCGAGTCGCTCTTCGACAGGCTCAGGGGAGCGCCAATCCTGCTGCTGGACAACTACCAGGAGATCCCTGAAGGCTCGCCTTTTCACGCAGTGGCGGCCCACGGACTGGAAGCCGTTCCGCCTGGGATGCAGGTGATCGTGCTGAGCAGGAAGGAGCCGCCGGAAGAATTCGCCCGCCTGCTGGCAAACGGGATGATCCGGTGCCTGCTCTGGCAGGATCTTCAATTCACGCTGGAAGAGTTCAGCGGGCTCGCCTGCCTTAAGGGCATCGATTTCAAAGGCGACGACGAGGCGCTGCGAAGGGTCTACGAAAGAACCGGAGGATGGGCGGCTGCCGTCACACTTTTCATAGAAAATATCAGGAGAGAGGGAAGGCTCGATTCCGCCTTCGAAAGAGTGGAGGCCGGCCAGCTTTTCGGCTATTTTGCAGGCGAGATATTCTGCTCGCTCGAGCCGGATGTTCAGGACTTTCTGCTCAGGACCTCCTTCCTGCCCGTCATCTCGCCAGACACTGCGCAGGCGCTCACCGGGCTCCCTGGATCGGCGCGCATCCTGGCCGATATGAGCCGCAACAGCTTCTTTACCGACAGGAACAGGGAATCAGAATACCGGTATCACCCTCTCTTCAGGGAGTTCCTGCAGGCGCAGGCAGAGAAGACTTACACCGCTTCAGGGCTCTCGCAGGCTCGCGCAAAGGCGGCGAAGATCCTCGAGCGCGCCGGATATACGGATGATGCCGCGGCGCTGTACGGGGCGTCGGCATCGTGGGACGAGCTGATTGCTCTCACAGGCGCTGCCATAGAGGGGTACCTCGCAGCAGGCAGGAGCTCTGTCGTGGAGCAGTGGCTCAACCTGATTCCGCAGCAATACTGGGACAGGAACCCCTGGATCTGCTACTGGGGCGGGCTCTGCAGGCAGGGTCGCAGCCCCTCGGAGAGCTGCGACCTCTACGAGCGAGCCTTCAGGCTCTTCGAAACAACCGGTGACACGGAGGGGACTTATCGATGCTGGGCGAGATTCACCGAGGCCGTAGTGAATGCCTGGACAGACTCAAAGCATCTGGACAGATGGATCGCATGGCTCGACGAAAGGATCGGCAGCGGCGATCCCTTCCCTTCAAAGGAGGCGGAGGCGGATGTGGCGGTCAGTATGACTTACATCCTTACTCACCGCAGGATGGATCATCCCGACATCGCCTCGTGGGTCGACAGGGCGCTGTCCCTGACGCTCCGGAATCCCGGCAGGGGCCTCCGCATCAGAGCCCTCATTTACTGTTCCCAGTATTTTACCTTCATGGGCGACAGGGAGCGGATCCTGACAGTTCTCGATGAAATGAAGACAATCAACCGCAGCCTGGGCTGCCGTCCGCTTCTCTCCATCCAGTGCTATCTGATGGAAGCGGCGACGCACTGCTGGGCCGATATGAGCTGTGAAAAGGTCGTCAGCTGCGCAGAGGCGGGACTCGCATGCGCGGAGGAACACGACATCCACTTCTTCGATCACCTGCTGTACCAGATGTGTGTCACGGCTTCTCTGAACGAAGCGGACCTGGATCATGCAGCCGGATATCTGCAGAAGATGGCCTGCTCCATAGGCATGCAGTTCCAGGCCTCATGCCAGTACGATCACCTGAGCGCGTGGTATCATATTCTCCGCGGAGACCCCGGGCGCGCCCTGATCCACGCTGAGAGCTCGCTCGAGAAGACTCTGGAGATCGGGATGTACTACTCCGAGATTGTAAGCCGCCATCTCATGGCGCAGATCCTCCATGTAATGGGAAGGCACGAAGAGGCGGAGATACATCTTCAGCGTCTCAGTGATCTTGCCCTGGCTTCCAGGAGCCCGTATTTTTTCTTCACCACTGGGCTTACGCAGGCCCAGTTTGCCCTGGAGCGGGGAGATCTGGAACAATCTGCAGATCTATTGGCGCGGGTTCTGAAGACAGGGCGCGAGCGCTCCCTCTTTGTGCCTTATTACTGGTGGGACCCTGTCGCGATGAGCCGTCTCTGCGCGCAGGCCCTCGACAGCGGGATAGAGGTCGAATATGTCAAAAGGCTGATCACACAGAGAGGGCTGAAGCCCGCCCCAGAAGCGCCTGTCTCCGGGCATTGGCCCTGGCGCGTTGAAATACGAACCTTCGGAGGCTTCTCGCTGAAAAAAGACGGAAACGAAGTGGAGTTTACAGGCAGAGGTCCCTGGAAGGTCCTGATGATGCTGAAAGTGCTCGCCTCCACAGGCGGCATGGGAATGAGCGACGGGCAGATGTGCGACATCCTTTGGCCCGACGCGGAAGGAGACAAGGCGGTCCAGTCGCTGAAATACACGCTCCATCAGCTCAGGAAGGTGACAGGCAACGAGGCGGTGAGGTTCCAGGGAGGGGTTCTGTCGCTCGATGAGTCTGTCTGCTGGAACGATACTCAGGCATACAGGGAGTTTCTCAGAGTGGCGAATTCGCTGGATGGAGAGCCGGCTCCAGGGGCCGTCGCTGCGGCGGAATCACTCATGTCACTATACAGAGGGGATTTTCTGGCCGGCGAGGACAAGGATGCCTGGACCATCCTCATACGCGAGCAATACAGAGAAAAGCATCTGCGCCTCATCACGATGCTGGGCGCATACCACGAAAAGATTGATGAGCGGGATAAGGCGATATGGTGTTACCAGGAAGGCGTCCGCCTCTTCCCCCGGCATCACGCATTCCGCAGCGCCCTGGCCCGCTGCGCCGGAAATGCCTGACCTTTCGCCTGCCGTCCAGGATATAGCTGGGTCTATCGTTTGGGCTATCGCTGGGTCTGTCGCCCGGTCTATCTTCCAGGCTATCGCTGGGACAGGCCCCCGTGCCTGCCCCGACTAACCGAAAACTATCCTCTTCTTTGATATCATTTTATTGCCTGTATGTGAAGAACGATATCACGGAGAAAGGATAGCCCACGATGACAAGGCGATGCACTGTTTTTCTTGCCATTGCGCTTCTGATGGCGCTGACTGTGACAACTTCAGGATGCGGAGGAGGAGGAAGCTCCTCAGAGTCTTCATACTGGGGCGGAGGCGACGGCGGAGCCTCCACAGCAGTCGTTACATCCCAGATTACAGCGGTCAACAATATGGATCTTCCTGGCCAGCCCATCAGGGTGGGGGATTGGATAGAGATTCAGGGAACCGGCTTCGGAGATACCCGCCTGGGCACGACATCAGACGGCTCCGTGGTCTTCAGCGACGGCGTTACGGACATGAAGGCCATCAATTACGGCAAGTGGACCGACGCACTTATCGAGTGCCAGGTGCCGCAGGGCGCGCCTGTCAAAGCGCTGACAGCCAGGGAGAATTTCAGAATCCTTGTGCTGAGGCGCAATATGCCATACGGTTCTTCGTCGTTCAGCGCTAACGGCAATCCCACTCCAAATCCGAGCCCCCAGGCAACTCCACCTTCTCCGAGTCCTTCACCGTCTCCCTCTGTGTATCCCACACCCTCTCCAACGCCAACTCCCTCGCCTTCAGCGACTCCAGCGCCCACGCCCAGCCAGACTTCCGGCGGAGGAGGAGGCGGCGGCGGTGGTGGCGGAACGCCAGTGGCGACAAAACTGAGCTTCACTGTTCAGCCTGCAGATGCGACTCTGGGAGAAACCATGGCTCCTGCAGTGAAAGTGGCCATTCAGGACGGTTCAGGCAGCACGATGACATCAGCGACCGATAACGTTACCGTCGCTCTCGATCCCAACGGAACCGGCGCGGCTCTCTCCGGTACCCTGACAAAGCCTGCAGTGAATGGTGTGGCAACCTTTGATGATCTGAAGCTCGACAAAACTGGAAGCGGATATACTCTGACTGCCACATCCGGCACCCTGACTGCAGCAACGAGCAGCGCCTTCAATGTGAACAATGTGTTCAGCTTCACCAGTGTCACCAGTTACAGTTCAGGACCTGGACCGTCAAAGCCACCCAAAGAGGGCAACGGCAATGACAACTTCATACCGAATGGCGATGCGGGAACAAAAGTAATAATTACGGGCACAGGATTAGGCGGCGCACAGGGAACAGGAAAAGTGACATTCAAAGGAGCCACAGGCGCTGAGATTGAGGCATCGATTGCACCCGGAGGCTGGATGGATACAGGAATTGAGTGCACAGTCCCCTTGGTCGGTTCGCTGATAACCGATTTGAACACAGGGACCGGTGAGGTCAAGGTTACGACATCCACTTCAAAGACATCTTCAAAGCCTTTTGTTGTCTGTCCTGATGGCATGACATATATTCCAGCAGGCCAACAGAACGGCGGAGCAATCAGTGAGCTGTACATGGGCGAGTGCGAGGTTACCAAGAGAGAGATTGAGGATCCGGCATTTAATAATGTAACTACAGGATATATCAAAGATTTCAATATTGATGCATACAGTAACGATGCTTCGTATTCAGGCTCTGAAAGACCTGCAAATGCTGCATCCTGGTATCTTGCGGTGCTTTACTGCAATTTTCTCAGCCAGCAGAAAGGCATTACGCCTTACTATGCAATAACGAGTGGACTTCGCAATGCGCCTGGTGTTTCTCTCAATACAGGAGGAAGCATGGGATACCGATTGGGCAACAGCTCAGGAGGTGACATCACAGGCGGAAATCAGAACAAGAGTGAGTGGGAATATGCCTGCCGGGCAAATACGACAACAGCATATTACTGGGGAGATTCAGATGCCCTGCGCGATTTATACAGCTGGAACTATTGGAATCAGTCCGGCGCACCTTCAGGCGACGGCCCTCAGATAGTGGGGCAGAAGATACCAAATCTCTGGGGTCTCTATGACATGAGCGGCAATGTATGGGAATGGACCAATGAGAATAATGGCAGCGGTGCACGTGCCTATCGCGGCGGTGGCCTGGAACGTTGGACAGACTACTACAAATCTTCATGTGTGATGACTGACGGCACCCCGACAGCGCGGAGCATGGGTATCCGTATCGTGAGGACAAAATAGGCTTTTATCCTTGCTGAATAAAATCCGGAAGGTGGGGTGACGGCGGGTGGCCTGTAAGGGCCCCCGCCTCGGAATGTACAGCGGTGTTCTGCGAATATATCCTTACTTCTCTGTATTCTCAATACCTGCAAGCTGTTCATCGGTCAGGCCTGTCAGCTCTTTCACTGTCTCGCGGCTGTATCCTTTCCGGAGCATGGTGAGCGCAGTCTCGAGCCTGCCTTCTATGATTCCTTCCTTTCCTTTCTCCAGGCCTTTCCTGATACCCAGCCTCTCGGCAGATCAGAAAATGCCACAGCAGGGGAACTTGATTGGAACACATGCACAGGATAAGATTATCTTGAGAGATGCAGGAATGTTCCGGAGGAGCATAATCAGGGTTGCGGATCCATACAGGGCTCCTTCACGAAAACCAGCAGTGGAATCAGTTCCGGGAGGCCGATGATGAATATAAGCGCAGTTAAATCAAGAGAAATTGGCTCGACTCTTCTGAGAGCCCGTGAGCCTTTCAGGGAAGACAATAAGCCAGCATTCGCAGCGGATCTCTTTGAGAGAAACAGCAGAGATGACTCTCTGTATAATAAGCCAGGCTCTTTCGCACTTATCAGCAGCGCCGCAGGCCGGGACACATGGGGAAGCGCTTCTTTGAATGAAGCGACAAAGATACTCATGAACTGCAAAGACACTGATGTTGTAGCTGAAAAGTGGAAATTCCACACCAGTGATGCTGTACAGTCGTCGCCGTGTGTGGGCCCGGATGGAACCGTCTATGCAGGGAGCAATGATCGCAGCTTATATGCGGTCAAAAACGGCATAACAATATGGGAGTTCCATGCAGATAAGCCGATCGAATACTCATCGCCGTGCATAGGCAAAGATGGAACCGTTTATGTCGGGAGCCTTGATGGCAGGCTGTATGCAGTCAAGGACGGCGTAAAGGCGTGGGAGTTTGATACAGGATCTCATATAGGATCATCGCCGTGCATAGGTCCCGATGGAACTGTCTATGTGGGAAGCGATGATGGAAATCTGTATGCAATTAAAAATGGCTTGCAGCAGTGGAAGTTCAGGACCAATGGCAGTGTCGATTCGTCGCCGTGCCTGGGTCCTGACGGCACAGTCTACGTGGGAAGCAGTGATGAGAAGCTTTATGCAATCGAAGGCGGTGTTAAAAAATGGGAATTCAGGACAGGGAGCTGGGTATATTCATCACCTCTTACAGCTCCTGACGGCACAGTCTATGTGGGAAGCCACGACGGCAGCCTGTATGCCATTAAAGATGGCATCAAGAAATGGTCATTCGAAACAGGCAGCCAGGTCATCTCATCGCCGTGCATGGACAGGGACGGAACTGTCTACGTGGGAAACTATGACGGAAAGCTGTATGCAGTCAAAGACGGAGTGAAGAAATGGGAGTTTGACACAGGCAGTTCGATATATTCATCGCCCTGCATGGGCAGGGACGGCACCGTTTATATTGGAGCTGAGAATGGAAAGCTGTATGCAGTAAAGGACGGCGTGAAAAAATGGGAATACCGGACAGACAGTTCGATTCGCTCGTCACCCTGCATTGGTCCTGATGGCACTGTCTATGTCGGAAGCGATGATGGAAATATTTACGCACTGGGCTCTGCTCTTGAGAGACTGGCAGATGCGTTTACAGGGTGTGAAAACAGTGAGGATTCAAACTGCGTGGCACTTGAAAGCTCTCTTGATACAGTCGATGATGAATGGCTCGTGGTGGGCGGCGTAAAGATTCCGATAAGGCAATAGGCTCCTGCTGCCAAAAACTGGATCTCTGCAGAATGGCGCTGGCTGTGACAACTCTTAAAACGCCTCTGGAGCCGTCTCACTTCATCAGGATCTGCGGTAGAGCACTTCTCCGTTCTGTCCGGTTATTGTGAGGTTTTCCACGTTCTGCACTGTAATATCCGAACCGCCTGTTCCCTGAGTGTATATCACTTTTCCACTCTGATCCCGGACAGTGAAATTATCCTGGGCTCCAGCCCTTATGTTTGCAACATCATCCTGGCCCCACCATATTCCATCAGAGCCTCCATCCAGAGTTACACGATCGTTTCCGGCGCTGACTCTGTATGTCAGATTATCTTCTCCGTCGCCGCCTCTTACCACTATGTTATCGTCGCCATTGCCTGTGGTAATGTCTATCCTGTCGTTTCCTGAGCCGCTGTCGATGTTTACCGTATTGTTTCCATTACCTTCCAGCCTTACAGTAGTGGTGTCATCTCCGCCGCCGCTGCTTGAAGAATATGAGTTGTTTCCGCCGAGGGCAGTGAACTCCTGATTATCTCTGCCGTCACCGCCTTTCTGAGTGACGCTGCTGCCGCCGCCCTGAAGATGGACGCTCTGCGTGGAATCAAGTCCCTTCGCATCCTGAGTGATATTGAAGTTTCCGCTGTTTCCGGAAGTCACATCCTGCGTGATCGTGCCTCTCCTTATCCAGGCGTCATTCTGCGCACTCTGCTCCACAGTCCCGGACCCGGACTGCGTGAGGTCTGCCTGCTGAACAATTCCGCTGTTGGCATAGAAGCCGCCTGATTTTGAATCCTGCCTGATGCTGACAGGCTCTGCTCCGCCTGCTGCCTGGGCCTGCTGCTCGACCTGACCTGATGCGATAAAACCGCTTTGAGTCGCAGATTGTTCCGTGGAGGTGGCTGAGCTGGCGTGCTGCACCTTATCTCCAGTAGCGATCAGGCCTCCCTGCCCTGCGTCCTGCTTCACATCTCCGGCCGATTGCGCAACCTGCGCAACGTCTCCTGCTGCTATGAGACTGCCCTGTGTCGCCTTCTGCTCGACAGGGCCTGCCGCAGCGGCAGCCTGCAGCGTATCTCCAGCCGTCACAATGCCCGTCTGTGACTCTGTCTGCTCCACATTTGACGCGGACTGCGCTATCTGGGCCACATCGCCATTGGTCACCGCCGCTCCCTGTGTCGCCTTCTGCTCGACTGGGCCTGCCGCAACGGCAGCCTGCAGAGTATCTCCAGCCGTCACGATGCCACTCTGCGACTCAGTCTGCTCCACATTTGACGCAGACTGCGCTATCTGGGCCACATCTCCATTGGTCACCGCCGCTCCCTGTGTCGCCTTCTGCTCGACAGGGCCTGCCGCAGCGGCAGCCTGCAGCGTATCTCCAGCCGTCACAATGCCACTCTGTGACTCTGTCTGCTCCACATTTGATGCGGACTGCGCTATCTGGGCCACATCGCCATTGGTCACCGCCGCTCCCTGTGTCGCCTTCTGCTCGACAGGGCCTGCCGCAACGGCAGCCTGCAGAGTATCTCCAGCCGTAACAATTCCACTCTGCGATTCTGTCTGCTCCACATTTGATGCGGACTGCGCTATCTGAGCGGTGTCGCCATTGGTAACTATGCCTCCCTGTAGAACATTCTGTCTGATGTCACTGCCGGCTGCCTGCTGAACTATATTTTTTCCCGCAATGATTCCATTGTTGCTCTGATTCTGCACAGTTGAAAGCCCTGTATCGCCCAGCATCCATGGAGGCACATCATAATAGGGACACAGGCCTGTATACTGGTTCTGGTAGCATCCCTGCTGCTGGTTACCCTGCATCATCATCTGCATCATCATCTGCATCATCATGAACTGCATGCACTGAAACATCATCGTCATCTGCATCATCATCAGAGACGATCCCATCATCGGCATGATGGTTGAGCACATCATGGCAGGGTATCCGCCCCCGTAGTTCTGCATAACCCCGGTCAACGGGGATCCCATAATCATAGAAGCATTTGAATACATTCCCATGGCGTAGTTTTCACCAGGCATCTGAAAGACTATACCTGTTGAAGGATGATATGTTGGCACTCCTATCTGCTGATTGATCATCGCTGTCACCATCCTCAATATTCATTTTTTACTGTCTACAAATATTACTGTTTATTATGTTTTCATTATAGCATAAAGACTCAAAAACACAATGCTTTTAACAATATTTTAACAAATATTCAATAATTGTGCGATGAAGAGAAGAAGGATAATAATCATCAAGAAATAAGCTAATCAGTATGATGATGAACAGTGAGGAATACACAGTGACAGAAGAACCGGCGGGAGATAAAACTAACAGGCTCTTACTGACAATCGACGGTGTTCTCAATGACCGCACAGACGCCGCTGAACTGCTGAACGAGGTGGAGCTGACGGGTAATGAGCTGCAGAAAGCCAGGAAAGACTTCTTCGAAAAAGCCGCAGGATATAATCCTTCTATCCGCGCAGGCTGTCAAAATGAGATAAACAGCGTTACGGATATCTTCAATGAATACGTCAAAAACCTTGAACATCTGAGCTCATATATAAACAGCTTTGACAAGGCGATGCTTGCAGAGGCAGCAGAGAAACTGGCAGATATCATTGACCGACTGAACATGGGATTCATGCAGTTCAGGCTCCAGGTCATGACTCTTCTGGGCCCATCAAGCCACGGCGGGATCAATACGCTCATTGCGTTATGCAGAGGAGCTCTTCAAGGGATTTCCTGCATGGACGAGCTTTTTAACACCATGGAGATGCAGAGGGCAATAGCCGGAAACATGGTAGAGCAACTCCGGCTTTCTCCGGGGACAGAGCTCACCGAATCACTTATACAGTTTAACAGAAAACTCGAGAAAGCACTGGACATCTACCTGCCCTCCCTCCAGACGCTGAATCCGCTTCTCCTTGCGCAGATGTCAAGAGAGCTCGGAGAACTGGGCGAGCATTACAAATACATCGATATTAGCTACCTGTTGAGAGAATTTTCATATATGCCCACAATAATTCCCAGCGCGAATCTCATAATCAACTGCTCAAAGCTGCTGGCAGAAGGCAGAGTGGACAGGGCTATCGTCCTCTCCGTCATCAGGGACTTCAGGGAGATGCTGATGAGCGTGCAGGCCGGCACCGACGAAATAAGGCTTGTGAAAATGCCGGATGAGACTGTCAATGTGGATGGAGAAAGAATGCTCGCCGCCCTTCATGATCTCTGCGATGCTCTTGATTCATATGAGAGCGCCATCTCCGGAGATGACTTACAGTCACTCCTGCAGTGCGAAAAGGCAATGAGTGATGCTGCCTGCTCATTTGAAATTGCATATCTCGTAATAAAAGACATTGCAGATTCAGAGGGACTCATAACCTGTATCAGATGCGGCGCGCGCAACACTCCGGACAACACAAAATGCCACAACTGCAACACCCTGCTCCCGGCCATCTCCGCTGAAAAACTCTCTGTGCTTGATATCTGCGAGCGCAGCGATCCCTTCTCGGCACAGGGCGGAGATACCAGGATGACCACTACTGTATTCAGGCTCTTTGACAGCGCCGAGGCATTGCTTGAACAGGTTATAAGCAGAGAAGAATTCCTCTCAATAGTGCAGAAGATGGATGCTCTCGTAAGGAAGGCGGCCGACGCTGTAAAAAGCGCGCCGCCTCCAGCCAGGGAAGTCATGAAGGATGACTCAGCCAGTCTTGAAGAGGCCCGCGCGCTCTATCTCGAAGCAGTTGATGATCTGGCTCATGGTCTTGAGCTTTTCGGAGAATTCTCCGACTGCTGTTCCAGGGATACGATGGATATGGCAAGAGAGGCGGCCTGGAATGGACTGTCAAAGCTGCAGAAGGTTCAGAAGCTTCTCACTCCATTAGTGCAGCCGCACCTCAATCCGGAATCAGTATGAGAAAAGTCGGTTGAGCCTCTTTATGAAAATATCATATCAGCCGCCTCGGGCCTGCCTTCTGCAATTCCCGATGTCTGCTCTTGTTTCATTATCCTGTTTTTGGTATACTATTTCAGGTGCCGTGAGTTGGAGTTCACATCCCTGATGAAAGGCTGAACTGACTGACGGCAGAATATTTCAGGAGGAGACATTCATGAAAGCAATGCGCCATCTTTTTCTCACCCTTGTGATCGCGTTCACGATTGCAGCGGCATTCCAGGCTTCAGCAGGGGAGGTAAAGCAGATCAAGCCGCTCCCGGTATCGCCTGAGGGAGCCATCACGTCAGAGCTGATGAAGCGCATTGAAAGCACCCTCCCTGCAGACAACCGCACGAAATCAAGCATCAACGCAGTCACTCCAAATGGCATAACCACGCTTGTCGTAAACAGGGAGATGGTAAACAGGCATACAAATTACTATTCCAACAAGATAGATTCGGGAAAGATAACGAACCAGAAGGCAAGCGGCCGCTGCTGGCTGTTCGCGTCGCTCAACATGCTGCGGCAGCCCCTGCTGAAGAAGTTCAACATCAGCGATTTCGAGTTCTCTGAGAACTACCTGACCTTCTGGGACAAGATGGAGAAAGCCAACTTCTTCCTCGAGGCAATTATGGCGACATCTTCGCGGGATATCAAGGACAAGACAGTCACTCAGCTCCTGAAGGAGCCCTTCGAGGACGGCGGCCAGTGGAACTATACGGTCGCGCTGATCAAAAAGTACGGCGTCATTCCGAAATATGCCATGGAAGAATCATACCACAGCAGCAACACAGCGATAATGGACAAGGTCATGGGCTCCCTTCTCAGGAAGGATGCGTCGCTGCTCAGGAAGATGCACAAAGAAGGAAAGAGCGAGAAAGACCAGAGGAAGCGCAAAGAGGCTATGCTCGTAGAGGTTTACCGCGTGCTGTCATACTGCCTCGGAACCCCTCCTTCCAGCTTCGAATGGCGCTACGAAGACAAGGGCAAGAAGGTCAGCGAGCCCAGGAAGTATACTCCGATACAGTTCTATCAGACAGTGCTCGGCTCTGTGCTCGATGACTACGTGTTTTTCTACAGCTGCCCGACCTGGCCGTTCAACAAGCTGTATACAATTGATCTCGATCGGGATATGGTCGAGGCGCAGAGCATGACTTTCATAAATATCGAAGTGCCCGAGATGAAGGAGATTGCCAGAAAATCGGTGCTGGCCGGAGATCTTGTCTGGTTCGGCTGCGACAGCGGCAAGGATCTCGAGAAGGAAACGGGCATCATGTCCAAGGATATCATGGACTATGGCAGCCTCTTCGACATAGATCTGTTCATGAATAAAGAGGACAGGGTCCTGTACCGCGATTCCACGCCAACGCATGCGATGGTCATTTCAGGTGTCGATATCGTCGACGGTAAGGTCCGGAAATGGCTCATCGAGAACAGCTGGAGCAAGGAGCGCGGCGACGGCGGATATTTCTCCATGTATGACAACTGGTTCGACGAGTATGTCTACGCTCTCGTAGCCAATAAAAAATATGTCTCCCCCGCCACGCTGGAACTGCTCAAAACACAGCCTGTCGTGCTGCCGGAAGACGATCCCATGAGAGACTATCTGAGGATATTCTGAAGTCCTGAAGTTGAGTCATTGTCCTGAGCCGCCTCTTTATAAGCTTTCTCACAGGAGATGGAGCAGATGGTCTATGTCGTCATTGGTGTGGCAGGGTCAGGAAAGACCACAGTCGGGTCCCTGCTGGCTATGCGGCTGGGGCTTCCATTTCACGACGGAGATCAATTCCATCATACGGCGAGTGTAGACAAGATGAAGAGGGGCATACCGCTCGACGATGAAGATCGCAGAGAGTGGCTGGAAAGGCTTGCAGAAGGGATAGCGGAATGGAACAGATGCGACGGGGCCGTTCTGGCCTGCTCGGCGCTCAAGGAGAGCTACCGTCAGAAACTATCAGAGAAGGGCGGCGTGACGTTCATCTATCTGAAGGGCCGCAGGGAGATCATCCTCGACAGGATGTCGCGCAGGGAGGGGCATTTCTTCCCGCCAGATCTTCTGGACAGCCAGTTTGCCGCCCTCGAGGAGCCGCAGCATACCATGGAATTCTCGATTGAAATGACGCCGGAAGAGATATGCGCCGAGATCGAAGCATTCATTAAAGATAATCGGCAGGGCGTGCATGACAGGAGTGCTGAACAACATTGACAGATAAAGCTAAAAAGCCAAAAGGGCTGCTTACGCCCCGCAGATATGCGGCACGGAGAAGGCTGTTCATACTCACAGTTGTTCTTGCCATTGCCGCCGTCGTGCTGGCCGCCTATGGATATAAAGTATTGACCACTCCCGCCGAGACGATAATCGGGGTCGTCTACCCTGAGACAGGCATAAGAGCGAGGTTCGGAGAAGCGATCAAAAGGGGCGTCGAGATGGCAGTCGAGGACATCAACAGGGAGCCCGGGCGCGCAAGGAAGATCGTATGTGTATTTGCCGACGACGGGAGCGATCCGATCTTTGCAGAAAAGGCCGCGATGTGGCTCATCAAAGATAAGAAGGCCAAGGTGCTCATCGGGTCATACAGCAACCTCTGCACTCTCGCGGTGGCCGACGTGGCGGAAAAGATGAAAGTCCCGCATATCTCGCCGATCAGTTCCGCCCAGGAGATCTCAACAAAAGGCTATACGTGGGTTTTCCGCCTCAACGCTCCTGCTGCTCACTATGCCTGCACGATGCTCGATTTTCTGCAGGATCGGGGCAGAGTTCGCCGCATAGCCCTTCTGCACGAAAATGACAACGCCGGTATGGGATTTGCAGATGCAGTGAAGAAATATGCCCATGATCTCGATGTGGACCTGGTCTATACGAAGGGCTATTCGAACAGGAAGGGAGACTTCAGGGCCTTTCTGAAGGAAGCGATGGCGTGCGGGCCGCAGGCCTTTCTCGTCAATGCGCATATCGAAGACGCGCTGCAGATAATGAAGGAGGCAAGAGCCCTCGGCCTCCCGCCGCAGAACTTCGCAGGCCTGGGCTCCGGCTTCTCGCTTCCTGATTTTCTTACGCAGGGCTCTTCGGCAGTGGAGAACACCTTCTCGACAGTGCAGTGGAACTCTCATGTCAACTGGCCTGGAGCAGACTCCTTCGCCGAGCGCTTCAGGAAACTCCACGGAGCTTATCCGGATGAGCACAGCGCCGCTCCATACGCGGCCGTGCAGGTTGTAGCCGCCTGCTGCCCCGGCAGGCAGGTTCTTGACAGGAGCGGCATTTACACGGCTCTGAAGCAGGTCGACACTGAAAGCATATTCGGTCCCATAAGATTTGAGGATTTTGAGCAGTATACGAATCAGAATACGCATCCGCTGCTCGTTCAGCAGATACAGAAAGGGAAGCACGTGATAGTCTGGCCGCTGGGCCTCAAACAGGCCGAGCCTGTGTTCTAATCCGGGCCTGCCGCAATTAAAGCACGACAGAAAACAAGGAGATAAGATGAAAAAGACTGGCATATTCAAAGGCTTTTCCAGTGAGACGGTCACTTTCTTCTCGGAGCTCAAAAGGAACAACGATGCCGGGTGGTTCAGCGCTCGAAGGGAGACTTACGACAATCACGTCGTTGAGCCTGCCAGGAGGTTCATAATGGCGATGGGCGATCTTCTGAAGGAGCATGTGCCGGCCCTGATAGCCGATCCGAAGGTCAACAAGTCGCTCTTCAGGCTTCACAGGGACACGAGATTCAGCCCTGACAAGACGCCGTTCAAGACCCACCTGGGTATATGGCTCTGGGAAGGCGAAGGCCCGAGGATGGAGTGCCCCGGATTCTACTTCCATCTCGAGCCTCCCAATATTCTTCTCGCCGCAGGTATGCACGTCATGGCCGACTATCTTCTCGATGAATTCCGCCAGTCGGTGATCCACAAAAATCACGGACAGAGACTGGAAGAGGCAATCGAAGAGGTCAAGGCCGCCGGAGACTATGGGATAGGCGAGAAGAGGCTCTCCAAGGTGCCGAGAGGATATGACAAGACTCACAGCCGCGCCGAGTATCTGCTCTATACGGGCCTTGACGCCGCCGTCGAGATGCCGATACCTGATGAGTTATATGGCGAGAAGCTTCCTGCATTCTGCCTGAAATACTACCTGGACATGATCCCGCTGCATAGATGGCTCTGCGATATGGCTGAGAGAGCCAGAGCCAGGAAGGGCGCGGCCGAGATGGTCCGCCGGTCTGCAGTCGATATCTGAGGAGGTGCCGCATGACTGAAATCTCACAGGCTGAAAAAGTATACGAAACGCTGGCCGGGCTGGGAATAGAATATACGGTGGTCCACCATCCTCCTGTCTACACGGTGGAGGAGGCTGAGAAGCACTGGAAGGACATAACAGGCACTCACTGCAAGAATCTCTTCATCCGCAACAAGAAGGGGAACAATCACTATCTGCTGGTGCTGGAGGCCTCCAGGAGCGCCGATCTGAAGGCTCTGGCGTCGGTTCTGGGAGAGGACAGGCTGAGCTTCGCATCGCCTGAAAGGCTGATGAAATACCTGGGCCTGCTGCAGGGCTCTGTCTCTCCATTCGGCCTGATAAACGATTCTGGAAAGGAAGTGCGCGTCGTGCTTGATAAGGCACTGGCCCGGTCCGACCGCGTGAACTTCCACCCGAACGTGAATACCGCTACAGTTGGCCTCTCGTTCGCCGACTTCGAAAAGTTCCTGAACTGGTGCGGAAACCCTGTGAGATATGTGGAGCTTTGATGTCTTAAAGACTGCTTCTGGCATTACACACCGCTTCATCACGCGGCTGAGCAGGGGAATAAAGCACTGGCCGAATTGCTTCTCACGAACGGCGCTGATAAAGAGGTTAAGGATAATCAGGGCAGAACACCCCTTAAGATCGCAGAAGAAAAAGGCCACCAAGAGATCGTCGAGCTGCTCCTCAGTCCAGGAGCGAGAGAGTGAAGGTACCTGCTCAGGGGGTATCAATATTTACCGAACAATGATATTATGAAGGATATAAGAAGATTTCGCTTCCAGTACAGCAGGCAATACAAGGCTCGTAGATACGGAGAGTCATAAGCGACATGAAATCTCAGCTGATAAGCAGTGTGATGGAAAGAGTGATGATTAATGAGCATAATTAACAAAATCTCAGTTAAGGGTTTTCGAAGGATCCTGAATCTGGAGATGGAACTCCGTCCTCTCACCGTTATGATCGGGCCGAATGGATCCGGCAAGACTTCATTGCTGGATGTACTGTCGCTTATATCATCTTCGGCTGACGGCAGGCTTAATGACAGGCTCTCAGATTTAACCGGCCTTCAATCAGTTCTTACAATAGGTCATGCAAAAGAATTAGCAGTGCAGTTGAGTATGCCTGTTCGGGAAAATGGCCTGCTGGACTATGATCTGATAATTGAGCCCTCTGGTATTTCATACCGTATAAAGCACGAGACGCTCGTTCAGAAGCAGAATTCGCCTCCGCATTCATACAGATATATTGAATCTCATTATGATGACATACGCTATTTCAATATCGAAGATGAGTCATTCACAAGACCGACCTGGCAGCATAATCCTGTAGAGAGCTCTCTATCGCAGGTGCCCAGAATATTCACAGAGCCCGAAATGCTCCGGCTCAATCTTTCTTCGTTATCTTACTACCACATTCTCAACGTGGGTCCGCGTGATCCTGTGCGTCTGCCTCAGCCGTTGAAGCCTTCAATGCTGCCTGGTGAAAATGGTGAGGAGCTCGTCTCATGTCTGTTTTCAATGCGTGAGAGCGATCGCGATCGATTTGAGACACTTACAGACACGCTTCGTTCTGCGTTCAACGGTTTTGAGCGCCTCGATTTCCCGCCTGTTGCGGCTGGAACCCTGGCAATGACCTGGAAGGACAGGCACTTCAAGTCACCGATGTTCATGCACCAGCTTTCTGAGGGAATGTTGAGATTTCTTTGGCTTGTCACGCTTCTATACAGTCCCGGCCTGGCACAGGTCACACTCATCGACGAGCCGGAAGTGAGCCTGCATCCCGAATTACTAAGCATCCTGGTAGACGTGATGAGGGAAGTGTCGCAGGAAAAGCAGATAATTGTCGCTACTCACTCAGATCGCCTTGTTCGATTCCTGCGTCCTGAGGAAGTGGTTATTGTGGATATTGAAGAGGATGGCGCCGTGTGTGCAACATGGGCGGATTCACTCAACCTGGATGAGTGGCTGCAGGATTACACTCTCGATGAGGTTTGGCGACTTGGCCGGATGGGAGGCAGAGCATGAGAATCGCCATAATAATAGAAGGCAGGACAGAATGCGCATTCATACCCTGCCTCCGCATATTTCTTGAAGAGAGATTCAAAGGCAGAATGCCGAAGATCGATCCGGTTCCTTATGATGGGAGAATCCCCAAAGGTGTTTACCTGAAGAGATTGGTTGAGCGACTGCTTGCAGATGTCAGAAAGCCTGCAGATGCGGTAATAGCGCTCACAGATGTCTATACAGGGTCCAGGCCTTTGGATTTCAATGACGGGGCCGATGCAAGATCAAAAATGCGCGAATGGGTTGGTGAGAATAATAAGTTTTTCCCTCATGCTGCACAATATGAGTTTGAGGCTTGGCTTCTGCCTTATTGGGATATTTTACAGGAGCTCTCAGGAGGGAGCAGAAACGCTCCATCTGAAAGCCCTGAGACAGTTAACCATAATAATCCGCCATCCAGTCGCATCAGTGAGCTTTTCAAGACAGGGAACAAGAGAAAATCATATGTGAAGACACGAGATGCTAAAAGAGTCCTGCAGAAAATTGAATTGGCCAAAGCGGCATCGAAATGCCAGGAGCTCAGGGATCTCCTGGATACAATCATTGGGCTCTGTGAAGGCGACAATATATAAGCCTGATGAGCTGCAATCAGATTTCCAGTTCAGGGTGACATTCGTGAGATCACTTCAATAGCGCGACCTCAGAATTATGCACAGCCAAGGCATTGTCAAGCTGAAAAGGCTTGCAGATCCTGTTATCCTGCGAACTGTTTATGGGCAGGCAATCTTTAATAAAGTCACTGGTTCATCAATAGAAGGAACAGAATGACATTTACAGAATAGATTTGAAGCCAATATTTCGCAATATGAGGCTGATAGACTGTGAATGCTCATAAAGGGCTTGTAAAGAAAATAATAACTTCTCCCGTGTTCTTTGCTCTGTTATTCTTTTCTTTATTAACGGATTGCGCTTTTGCCGATATGATTGATGCAGTGCGTGGTGGGAGGCTTGAAATAGTCAAGAATTATCTCGAATCTGATCCGTCCTGGAGGTTCTATAAAAGTGATCGCGGATGGACTCTGCTTCATTATGCGGCACAATCTCTACAGGTAGATGTGGCGGAATTTCTTCTTTCGCAAAATGCGGATGTAAACGTCAGGACCGAGACAAATGATACTCCATTGAGTCTTGCTGTGGAAAGGGGAAACGGAGTCTGGTTTTTTGAAATCAATTTACCGCGCAGGAAGAAAACAATTGATTTGCTAATCTCGCACGGGGCGCAGATAAACAGCCTGGATGAGGCTATAGCCCTGGACAGCGTCGAAATATTGAACGCCATTATCAGGAACAATCCCGAGTCACTGGACAACATCAAGAAATACAATGCCGCATTGGACCGCGCCGCATACTGGGGGAGCGCGAGAGTAATGTCATTTCTTCTGAAGAGCCACGCACTTGCATATACCAGTGTTGATCTCGATGAGCCTATGATTTCTGCTTCAATTTTCGGATACAATGATATCGTAAAACTGCTGTTATCATATGGCGTAGATGCAAATTCAAAACCTGACAATAATTATACGCAATTATACCGTGCAGTAACGTGTGGGAATGGCAAATTCTTTGTAGTATATTACGATCCCCGTGATGGCAGATATCAGGGTGTGAATATGCAGGTGCAATTCTGCAATCCTGAAGATTATATCGAGATAGTAAAAATGCTCATCGCTGCCGGCGCAAATGTAAATGTCAAGCCGGAATATAAAACAAACCCCATGAAAGGCACGTATCCGCTGCAGATAGCCGCGATAAAAGGGTGGACAGAGATGGCCGAGCTGCTGCTTTCTGCCGGAGCTCGGGCCGTTATAAATGAAAAGGATGATGCATACCATTACACCCCGCTCCATCACGCGGCAGAGCAGGGCAACAAAGCTCTTGTAAAAGTTCTTCTGGATAACGGCGCCGACAAGGAGATTAAAGACGATAAAGGCAGAACACCCCTGAAGATTGCGGAAGAAAAGGGCCACGGTGAGATTATTGAGCTGCTTCGCGGTCACAGAGCAGAAGAGTGATTCTCTATTGTTATACTTTATATAACGACAGATCTGGCAGTCTCAGATTTCCTCCCATCCGGGGTATGGCCTGATCCTCTGTCAAAAGGCACAAATACCCGATTAAAGCCTGTATGAGAAGATTACCCAATTGATGCTGCCTGAGCCGTCGCTGCTCCGGGCCATCCCCCACAGGTATCCGTTCAGAAGGATCACGTTGTCTATGCAGGTCAGGCTGGAATCGAAGTTGTGGAGAGTAGTGAAGACACCGGACATTGTAAGCGAGTAAAGAGTCGCCCCGCCGCCGTTGTAGCCTGAGTTCAGGCCGTAGAAGGTGGAGGAGCTGCTGTCATACATCAGAGAGCCGAGAGGGCAGCTGCCGTCTGTCGAGCCTTTGAATGAGTAAAGCAGTTTATAATCCGTGCCGTCGGTGAGCATGGTCCAGATTGCGCCGTCGTCGTTCGCTCCGCCCTTTGTGGTCGTTCCGTAAAGCCTGCCGTTGATTAGAAGCGCGTTGCTGTGCTCAGGTGAGGCACCGTCGCCGGGAGCGCCTGCGAATGCGTGCACGACATTGTATGTGTAATCTGCCGTGTTGAATGAAAAGACGGTTCCCTTGCTGCTCGCGCCTCCTTTGAGAGCCACTCCGTAGAGAATGCTGCCGTTGAAGGTCACCGCTCCGTGTGAGTTCGAGCCGTCAGTATCAGTCGAAAATGAATGGAGCAGCTCGAAGCCGGTTCCGTCGGTGTTGATCCTGAAGAGAGTTCCTGTATCGTTGGCTCCGCCAAGCTCAGTCATACCGTAGAGCATGCCGTCTTCAGGGTTGAGCCTGGGGCAGCTGTGAGGCTTTTTGCCGTCCTGAGCTCCGCCTGTGAACCTGTGCAATACCCTGTAGTTGTTCCCGCTCTTGTCGTGGGCGAAAATGCCGCCCAGATCGGTAGTGTCGTTTCCCATCACCATGCCGTAAAGCATGTCACCAGCTATTATCATGGCGTCGTGGCGGGGATATGCGATGTCCTCCGTGCCTCCGAAGTTGTGCAGGACGTTATAGACAGGTATTCCTGACCCGATGCTGAATGTCACTCCACCTCCATATTTCCCTCCGTTCTGGACTCTCCCGAAGATTGTCGAGCCGTCGGTGGTAAGCGAGCCTTCCGGCGTCACGCCCAGGGTCAGGTTATCGCTGCTTCTCACAATCGAGAAACGGGGGCTGCCATCGGTATATGAATATGCTCTCCCGTTGGGAGTGGAGGTCTGTGAGCACCCTGCCGGCATCAGCAGCATAAGGATCAGCAGAGAAAAACAGGCAGGATTGGTGTGAAAAGAGCTCTTGTGCATCAGATTCCTCCTGAGCTGCAAATTTTGTTGCCGTGTAAAATGTGATTCGATATTGCGGGCAATCAACCTGCCTGATAAATTCAGAGGAGTGACGGTAATGCTTATGAGAGATAGCCTGCCGCATATATTCCGGATCTGCCGGCGGATCCGGATGGCTCAGATTTTCTTGAAATACAGCAGCTTTGATAGTATAATGGGACCATGGGGGAATCCAGCGTCAATTCAAAAGCAGTCAGGAGCCTTTCCATCCTGTCGTCTCTAGAGCAGCAGGTGGCAGTCGAGTTCGCCAGGCGCGTCAGGGAGCGTATGGGAGGCAGGATAAGGGATATGAGGATTTACGGCTCCCGGGCGAGGAGAGAAGCCAGGGAGGACTCGGATCTCGATATCCTGGTGCTGATGGACAAGGCACCCTTGAGTGATCGAAATGAGATCTCGGATATAGGAACCGATCTCATGATCGAGATGCTCATTCCGTTCCAGGTCGCCCCGCGGGTGATGTCTCAGGCAGATTACGATCAACTCAGATCTCTCGAGCGCCTTTTCCCGTCAGATATCGAAAGGGACGGAATATCGTTATGACTGAGGACAACTGATCACAGGTGCCCCTTCTCGTGGTCGGGGTTCATTCTGTCCTTGTCTCCGCCTGGAGTGCCATGCTTCTTTATCTCCAGTTTTATCCCGCCTATCTCTACGAAAGAGTCGTCGTCCTCCACGTTCGTGATGACAGGTATCTCCTCAGTCGGCTTCTGAAGCGCTTCTGCGCTCTCATACACCTCGATCTGCGGCTGGAATAGTTTTATCTCTTTCTCGTATATGGCCTGCTCCTGCTTCTCCATTTTGATATCCACATTTCGCGCTTCGATTCTCGCGTTGATACCGTTGAGATCGGCGACCAGCCTGGCCCTCTTTGCGTCAAAGTTCTTCTTCATGAAAAGCGTACCGAAGGCTATGCCAGCCGGGATCAGGAGCAGCGGCTGAGTCATAGCCAGCGCCGCAAAAGCCGTGGCTGCTCCGCCGAGTTTAAGGATCGGCTCAGTCTTGCCGAAGAGCTTGACCTTCTTGTCCACTTTCTCGTAATCCTTGTAGAGCGGGTCATACGACGCGCTGTCTTCAGCGTTTTTCTGCTCAAATTCAGTTACCTGCTTTTTGGAGGCCTCAATCTTTTCTTTCAGCGATTTGACCTCGGCGCGAAGCTCATCGAGCGGCTTCGGCTTCCCTTCTTCCGCGGCGTGCTCTTCCGAGCTGTCTATCAGGCGCTTCATCACCTGGAACCTGAATTCATTGGCTTTGTCGGCAGGCAGGCCTGATGACTTGCCTATCTCGAGGCCGAGCTGAGCGAACGATTTCTGCAGTGAAGTTGCGTCATCTCTTGCGGCTATGGCCTTGAACCCCTCGTTGAGCGCGATTGCCGCTGCATCGCTGCCGCTGCAGTTTTTTCCGGTATTATACGACATCGCCGCTACCAGTAACGGAATCGGCCCTGTGACGGGCTTCCTGAGCGCGTCCAGGATCGGGAAGCCGAGGTGATTGTGCTCAACCCAGTCGATCGTGTTGTGAGACATTGCCTGTCCGAGCTCGAGGATGGCCTTGTGCCCCGGAGAGAGCTGGGCGTCTTTGCCTATTGCATTGTAGGCGTTCCAGATCACCCTGTCGGCTGTCTCTGCGAAGTCGCAGTTCGACGCGGATTTGTATGCGGCATCTGCCAGGACCTCGCCGATCGAGCCTTTCGCGCCGTTTTTCAGCACCTCCATTATCGGATAGGCTATCTTGTCGTGCTCTGTCCATTTGAGACTTATCTGCCCCAGCGAGTTCCCGAACTCGGCCAGCGCCTTTTCTTCCGTCGTGGAGCCGGGATTTTTAGAGATCGAGCTGAAGCCCTTGTACAGCACATGGGCTGCAGAATCGGCATTGTCAACCGCACTGGCCGATTTGTAGGCGGTATTCGCAAGAGTGACGCCAATCGGTCCTGAAATCGCATTGCAGAGCGCCTGCATCACCGGATATTCAGCTTTGTCGTGCTCGGTCCACTGCAGTTTCACCGATGCAATCGCGCTTCCAAGAGCGGCGACAGCCTTCTCATCTGCAGTCGCAGACGCATTGCCTTCTATGGCGTCGAAGCCTTTCCACATTACTCGCGCCGCTGTTTCCGCGTTATCGACGTTTCTGGCCGATTCATATGCCACTTTGGCAAGAGCGACGCCTATCGGGCCGGACACAGTATTGCAGAGCGCCTGCATCACCGGATACGCGGCCTTGTCGTGCTCTGTCCAGATCAGCGATATCGAGCCGATATCCGAGCCCAGGCCTGCAACCGCTTTTTCCATATCTGTTGCCGAACTGTTTCTGGCTATCGCGCCGAAGCCTTTATACAGCACCCGCGCTGCTGACTCTGCATTGTTGACATTTCTGGCAGAGGCATATGCCGTGTTTGCAAGCGTGAGGCCTACAGGTCCCTGTATTGTGTTGCAGAGGGCCTTCATTATCGGCCTGGCCGCCAGGTCGTGCTCAGTCCACGGCAGAGTCACCGATGCCACGGCAGATCCGAGATTCGCCAGGGCTTTTTCGTCGGCTGAGGCGTGCGGATTCTTTTCTATGGCCTCGAAGCCTTTCCAGTATATGTGTGTTTCAGGCTCGGCAAGTGTGACATTTCCGGCAGTGGCTGTGGCCACCTGTGCCAGAACCTGTGAAGCCGGCCCCGCAATGGGGTGGGCGAGGCAGTAGATGACCTTGAAAGCCATCCTGTTGTGCTCAGTCGAAGCCAGAGTCCTTTGAGATGTCGCCTGGCCGAACCTTGCGATAGTCTTCTCATCTTCCGTGGTGGCACCATCGGCGATTATGGTCTTGTATCCCTTCCAGAGGATGGCGTTGGCGTCATCGGCTGTAGCCGAGTTGCCGGCCCTTTTGTAGATATCTTCAGCCAGTTGCTTTCCTCTGTCGCTGTATTCCATCACGTGTCTGGGCGGCGCGCTCTGGTGAGCGGCGATGGCGCTTTGTGAAGGGCCGACTGGTATGGTGCTCATAGTATCTCCTTCCGGTGCTGAAGCACGTTCGAGTTCACAGCGCGAAACCTTTCGGCACTATTCCGGCTTTCTCAAGCATTGGAATAGCCGCGGCGACAGTCTCCCTGGACAGGAACTTCCTCGGTGTCTGCCCGCCTCCATCGTTGATAACTTCCTTAATAGACTGTCCGAGCACGTCAGGCGCAAAGCCTTTCCTGACCAGCTCTTTCCCTACATCTGCGATGACGCCGTCTGTTACGGCCTTCTCTCCCATCTGCCTGTAATAGAGCGCAGTCTGCAGGTAGTTGTCGGTGAAGATTATTCTCTCTCTGTACAAGGCCTTTTCCGGGTGTATGTCTTCGAGCTTATCCGCGAAACTGAGAAAATCCTGAAGGGACATCCCGTGGAGATTCGAGAGACCGGGCTTTTTCGGATCCCCGCTTCCGCAGTTCATCGCTATTAGGTCGATCCCTCTCTTAATTCCGACTTTGTCAGACAGCTCGATAATGGTCTCCATGTCCTTTTCAGGCACTTTTGCCAGCTCAGGCCATCTTTCAGGGCTGGAGAACATCCCTGACAGGGTTTCCCTGTCAAGATCTCCGCACAGTATTCCGTTAAGGAGCAGGTATACGACAGGGTCATATTCTGTGATGTCTCCGTGAGCTCTGACTGCCGTACCGTCAGGCAGGTGTATGTCCGATTCCAGTTCGTTGATGACCTTGAATCCGATCTGCTCGAACAGCTTTCCCTTCTGCTCACCGAGGCTCCCGCCTTCGCGCTTCCCCTTGAACCAGTCCTTGTAATCGGCCTCGGCAGGCGATATCCCCTGCAGCTCAAAGGCCGCGTTGATGCTCGTGCTTATGTTCTGCTCGCTTCCGGATATGGTGTGGAGGCTTTTCTCGAGAGCCCTGAAGAGCGGCGCCGTTCCAGGGAGGAAATTCCTCTTCCACGGCTCGGCGTAGAAGTACGCCGGGGAGACAGATGTGTCGAGGATGGTCTTGTCGATGTCGCTGCTCGTGACAAAATCCCTGTCTGACACGAGGCTTATCAGTCCTCCTCCGACAGGGATCTCGCTTTCCTTCCTGCCGTTGAAATGAGCGTATTTCTTCTCAGGGTCGTCTATTCCCCTGAAAAAGATGCCGAAATTGAGCTTCTTCGCATTGCCGGCCTTCTTCTTCTCTTCATCGGTGAAATCCACATGGAGCTTGTACATCCCTTCTCCATCGGTGACGCCGCTTCTGCTGGCTATTACGTTTCCGGCCCTGTCGAATATCCTGGCTTCGTAGTGAACGCCTCCCTTGATCTCGTCGACGGAGAGGTCGAGCAGGTTGGATACTGTATGCAGGCCGAGCTTGTTCAGGATCCCCTGCAGCCTCTGATCCCAGCTCGACACCGAGATGAATCTGCCGTGCAGGATTGTGCCCTTCTCTATTGAGCCCAGGCTGTTCTTCGTCTTGGACAGTAGCTGCTTCGACGTGTGCAGGACGCCCCGCTTCGACCTGATTCCAATCTGATCGGGAGGCGCATCTGTGTTGTAATACTGCTTGTATTCCTTCCATCTGCTCTTCAGCTTCATCAGCTCATGTTGAGACTTGATCTCCTCAAACGGCTTTGAAGAGACTATCTCGTCTATTATTGCCTCAGGAGCCGATTTCTTCCCGGCGTGCGATGCTGACGCCTTTGCAGACGGCATTGCCGCAGGGCCGGTAATCCTCTCGATATCCATCTGTCCCTCCTGCAGGTACATGACATAACCTATGATAACATGTTAACATTGCCGCCTGTCAAGATCAACACAGTTCCTGTAAACAGAATGTTACTCTTTGGACGGGATTGCACATAAACCATCTGATGAAGGAGAACAGAGGCGAGAATGACGAATAATTCCAGGCCGGTCTGGCTGAAGCTGCCTGTTAATGCATTTCCATTGCTCAATACTGATTCCGGATGATGCGGATATGAAGAATAAAAACGCTCCCGATCCCAGAGGCGTCAGATCCAAAACGCTCCAGAAGAAGGCTTTTTCAATACTGGTGGCCGCCCTCATCGCCATATGCCTGCTTGAAGGCATACTCCAGAGCGCATGCAGGGTCACGAAGGGCGTCTGGTACCCTGAGCTGAGAAGAAGAGAGTTCCCGCCATTATATGAGTATGATCCGAATCTGCGATGGCGCCTGAGATCCAATATGAATATACGATTCAGGACAGGTGAGTTCGATACGCATGTCATTACAGATGGCAGAGGCATCAGGATGGAGGACAAGGAAAATGTCGCCACAGTCTCTCAACCGGAGCCGGATATCCTCATGATTGGAGACTCATTTGCCTTCGGATGGGGCGTGGAAGCGCGGGAAGCCTTTGCAGAGAGGCTGGGCTGCAGCGGGAAGCTCAGGGTCCTATCGCTGGGTGTGCCGGGATACGGACTCGAGCAGGAAGCAATCGTATTAAAGGCAGTTCTCAGAAGGGAGAAGCCGAAGCTCGTCATAGCGCAGACCTGGCCCATTGACTGGGATATTCTCAATTCGGACAGGATGGTCGTCGCAGAGCACTATCTTCTTACAGGAGAGACTGTCAGGCGCACATCTCCCTCTGTGATACATCTTCGAATCGAACTGATGGAGAATTCTACACTGTACGGCATTCTGACGCGCTTCAGCTCGCTTTCACACCATGTGTTTCACAGAAATGAACTGCTCGGAGGGTTCGGGCTGGACGCATTCAAGGACGGCGACCAGTCAGAAATGATTGCCGGAGCAAGATCGAGGGCTTTCAGCGCTATCAGCGGGATGAAAGCCGCAGCGGATGCGGAGGGAGTGCCCTTTGCAGTGGTCGTAGTCCCCTCGGCTTTTCAGGTTTATCCTGAAAGGCAGAAGTCGATGGAAAGAGCCTGGGGGATCTCAGGGAGACTCGATGCGGAGAGACCTGACAGAGAGCTTGAGAGCTTTGCCGAAAGCAGGGGAATCCACCTGCTCGATCTGCTTCCCGCCTTCAGGGAGAGGGCGTCTGCCGGCAGGCAGAGCCTGTATTTCAGAGCCGATCCACACTGGACGGCCGAAGGACATGAGCTCGCGGCAGAGGCCATCAGAGACTTTCTCAATGGCAGGGGGTTGATGGAGCGGTGACGCTTCCTTCACTATTCCGGCTCTTCGGCAGTATCTTTTCCGCTTCCAGAAAATTGGCGAGGCACTTTGCGAAGAATCTGTTTCCCTCGGCATTCGGATGTATGCCATCATCCTCCAACAGCTTCATGTTGCTGCTTGAAGAATAGTAGTTGAACTCCCTGTTGAGATCGAGGAACGGAACGTCGCTGTCAAATGCGAGATCTTCGAGCATCTGGCGGTATTCAATCTCTTTCTGCTTCATTGTATTGCTGACAGGCAGGTTGACGAAAACGATTCTCATCCCGCCGGATCTGGCGATCTGCACGAACCCGTTCATGGCGTCACGGTAGTCTGCAAGAGGCACTCGCTCCACCCCTTGGCCAGGTGCGGGCTCAATGTCCATGACAGGCTGATTTTTTATAAATTTTTTCAGTATGCAGTAGAAGCTGCTTTTATACAGAACGTTCTTGACAGATTTCAGCATCTCAGGCTCGCTTAATTTTTTCCGGTCTGTCATGGCCGACTCGAAGAGCTCGTGATGAATGAATCCGACTACGATGAGATCAGGATGATACTTCAGGCCTGCTCTCTTAAAGCGCTCCAATCCCTGTATACAGGTGTAGGAAGGGCATCCTGCATTGATTACCTCGATGGATTGGCCCCTGCACCTCGAGCTGAGATCTCTCTGCAGGAAATATGGATAAGTTTCATCTTCGTTTATATCGATATTTCCGAATGTGACTGAATCTCCTATGCAGATTATCCTGAAGCATCCCTGCTGCTTTTCAGGTTTTGCCTCTGGCGTTCTGAAGCCGTCTGCATTGGTGGAAACGCTGATATACCTGCCATATTTCGATAACTGCCGGAACCCTTTCAGGTTGGGCTTGGGCTGTATGTGACAGTATGCATTGTACGAATATATGCTGCCGTCTTTGTAGAGGTATCTGGCAGCTATCTCCAGCAGGAAGAGGAGCGCGAAGACTTCCAGAGCTACAATCGAGGCTTTCAAAAATGCTGATCTGCCGCCGCTCTTCCCGGGCTTCTGCTCTGATTTTGATTCCAGCAAGCTGTTTTTCATGACTAGAACAAATTGTACATGTTTCTGGCATAGCCTGGATAGCCTGATTCAAACAGAGAAATAAAGCATATTAAAGCTGTTATCACTATTAAGACCCAGAAAATGGGATTAACACTCACCCTGCCCCATACCCTTTTCAATGTCTCATTCATAACTCTACCCCCCGGATAGTATGAAAAAACATATGTATGATTGCAAAATCGATCTAATTCAGCGTATTCAGTGATGGGCTGTATATGGTGGGAGATGTTTAAGCTGCAGATATGCTGGAAACTATGGTGCTGAACCGAATACTTGCTTACAAGTCTACACAAGAAATATCATTCTGTCAAGACCTGCCGGGAGTTTGCATCGGGAAAGGACAGAGCCGGCTGCTCACAGGGCTGCTGCGCCATCGGCTCCTGAGTCTCCTGAGCTTTCTGAAGCTTCGCAGGGTTGCGCTCCCAGCCGCCTGAACAGTATGTAGAGCACGGCTCCTGCGAGAGATGTGGCAAAAACCAACGCTCCCCACATGATCGCGCTTTCCCCGCTCATTCCTTCCGATATGGCATCCCTGCGCACATGAAGCGCGAGAAAGAGATTGATCAGGAGCAGTACTATTACTATGGCTCCTATTATATCCGGCAGATCCATTCAATCCCCCTGGGTTATTTCTGGAGCTCGGCTCTCATGAGCCTCTTCTGCACGAAGTCGGAAAGATCCTCGTTGCCCATCGAGCGGGCCAGTGCGAGCGCTGCTGTCAATGATTCAAAGTAATGCTTGTCCCGCTTCCGCACTTTTGCAATATCTGCTTTCTGCAGGTAAAACCCGGGATTGTCCCTCTCGAGCGATAATGCTTTATCTATACACGCTTCCGCCTTTTCGGGGGCGTTGAGAGCCAGATAGAGCGCGGCAAGTCCTGCATGCCCTTCGGGATATGAAGGCTGTAGCGAAAGGGCGTGCAGATACAGCTCCCTGGCCTTGTCCAGCTCCCGTTTCTTCAGCGCCAGGTCGCCCAGTCCTGCCCAGGGCTCCCAGTATCGGCTGTCAAGCCTTATCGATTCATTGAAGTAATCGCCGGCTCTATCGTCCATTTCCAGAGCGAGGTAGAGAGAGCCGGCCCGGCACCACGGCACAGGGTTCGCCCTGTCCGCTCTGATCGCTCTGTGGAAAGAATCGAGGGCGCAGTCGTACTTTCCGTCCTCATAGAGATACTTCTCCCCTCTTGCGGTAAGAGACGCCGATTCCCTGCCGGCAGGCCTTCCTGGCATATAGCGGAGAGATGGGGCGAAGCTTTCTGTTCTCACTGTCTTTTTCCGCATCTCTTTCATCTTTGCGGCGATGCCGCCGTCTCTTTCATACGTGGATAGAGCCTTCATCAGCACTGAAAGGCTCTTCCCGTATTCGCCGATTGTCTCGTAATAGAGGCTGAGCCTTTGATAGATCTCACCGTTCTCCGGATCGAGGTCCAGGCTCTTCTGATAAAGAGAGAAGGCGTCATAGAGCTTCTGCTTCTTGTATCGTTCATCACCGAGCAGCAGATAGATCCTGGAAAGCCCGTGCCTGACAGAGCTGTTCCCGGGCTGCAGCACAATCAGGCGCTCCCATGTGAGGATTCCACTCCTCAGGTCGCCTGAGCGGATGAACGCGCTTCCCATCATCGTCAGGGCTTCCTCGCTTTCAGAGTCTATGGCGAGGGCGCTTTCATAGCACGATATCGCGTCGCTCCACCGCTCATTTTCAGAGTACAGTCTTCCCATGAACAGGTAGTTCAGGAGAGTGGACCGGCTCTGTGGCTTCAGGCTTTCGGCCACGACAGAGAAGGCTCCGATCAGTATCAGGGCCGATACGGCCAGGATGATGCGATCCGGGACGACTCTCTTCTTCTTCCTTATGGCTGGAACGGCATATTCGCCGAGGAAGGCGAAGCAGACTCCCCACAGGAACCCTCCGATGTGGGCCGTCGAATCTATCCCGGTGAAACAGAAGGGGATGGCTGTCGTAAATGCGAGAAACGGGATGAAAGCGGCGAGCACTGCGATCTTCAGATGTACCGGGATATCCCGCCTCTTTCCAGCTATTATGACGATAAGGGCGCCTACGACTCCCAGTATGGCTCCTGAGGCGCCGAGTGACAGGGATGGAGAGAAGATTATGCTGAGCAGGTTGCCTGAGATGCCTGATGTGAGGTAGACTCCGAGGAGCCATCCGTGGCCTCTCCAGCTCTCGACAAGCGTGCCGAAGATCAGCAGGCAGTAAAGGTTGAAGAGCAGATGGGAGATGCCGAGATGCAGGAAAAGCGCTGTAAACACCCTCCAGTACTGACCCTGCCAGAATAGAATGTCCACCTTGGCTCCGCCGTTCACCAGCGTGAGCAGATCGCGCGAGCCTCCTCCGGCCTCGAGTATCACATACGCCGCGATATTCAGAAGGCACAGCATGACCGTAATGAAGGGCCGGTGCACAGGAAGCGCAAAAAGCGGCTTCCTGTGCCGGCCCTTCTGCATGTCTTCTGCTTCTGCTGCAGGCAGGCGGTCTATCTTCCCTTCTCGCTGCATACCGGCGCGGAGAAAGGTGATATCTTCCTCAGCCTCTCAATTACCGGAGGAAAGTTCTCCAGCACGTAGTCTATGTCTTCGTCGCTCGTATATTTCCCCAGGCTGATGCGGATCGAGCCGTGGGTCTTTTCTATTCCTATGTCCATCGCTGTCAGGACGTGCGACGGATTCAGCGATCCCGAGCTGCACGCCGAGCCTGTCGATACGGCTATCCCTACTGCGTCGAGCATGTAGAGCACCGATTCGCCTTCGATGAACTCAAACGACACGTTCAGCGTATTGGGCGCTCTCTTCTCAGGGTGGCCGTTGACCTGCGTGTGCGGTATCCTTTCCAGCAGTCCATGTTCGAGGCGATCGCGCAGCGCCCTGATGCGCGGTATGTCCTTGTGCGAGTCTCTCATCGCCACCTCTGCAGCCTTGCCCATCGCCATTATTCCCAGTGTGTTCTCCGTGCCTGCCCTTATGCCTGTCTCCTGGTGGCCTCCTGATATGAGCGGGCACACTCTCGTGCCTTTCTTGATGTACAGGATGCCCACGCCTTTCGGGGCGTACATCTTGTGGCCGGAGAGGGACAGGAAATCGAGATCCAGCGCTTTCACGTCGATGGGGATCTTTGCAGGGGCCTGCACGGCATCAGTATGGAACGGAATGCCGTGATTGTGCGCTATCTTCGCCATCTCCGCTATGGGCTGAATCGTGCCCACCTCGTTGTTGGCGTACATTATCGATATAAGCGCCGTCTTGTTCGTTATCGCCTTCTCCAGATCGGCAGGGTCCACTATGCCGTAATGATCGACCGGCAGGTATGTGATGTTGACTGTCTCGCACGTCAGATATCGACATGTCTCGAGCACCGAAGGGTGCTCGATCGTCGTGGTGATTATGTGCGTACCCTTTTTCGACTTGTACGGGCAGTCAAAAGAGCTGCAGAGAAGACTTCTGAGAACTATGTTGTTGGATTCAGAGCCTCCGCTCGTGAAGACTATCTCTGAAGAGTGCGCGTTTATGAACTGCGCTATCTGATTTCGAGCCTTCTCAATCCTTTCGTGCGCTTCCCTTCCGAACTGGTGATGGCTCGACGGGTTCCCGAAGGTGTCGAGCGACTCGCGGATCAGCTCCTTTACCTCTTCGTCGAGCGGTGTTGTTGCGTTGTTGTCCAGATAAACTCTTCTCACAGTTGAGCCTCCTCTCTAATGGGTTCCGCAGTGATGGCCCAGCAGTGAGGTGAAGAGCTTCTTCGCTTCATCTATGCACTGGCCGCATCCTGTTCCAAGCTTCGTCTTCTCCTGCAGGCTCTGAAAGTCAGAGACACCCTCCTCGATGAGGTTTTCTATCTCTTCCTGCGAGATGTTCAGACATTTGCATATGATGTTCCTGGAACCCCATGTAATTCTGTCTGTCTGGCCGGTTTTCGTGAAATAATCCTCCACAGCCGATCTGAGCGCCTTGTCGCCCAGCACCGAGCAGTGGAACTTCTGGGCAGGAAGGCCTCCCAGCTCTGTCGCTATGTCGTCAGGCGTGATCTTCAGAGCCTCCTCGATGGTTTTTCCTGTGACCATCGTAGAGAGCAGCGACGTGCTCCCGATCGCCGACGCACATCCGTATGTCTTCCACTTGCAGTCGGTTATCCTGTCGCCCTCGCCGATCTTGATATACATCTTCATCATGTCGCCGCACTTGATGTTTCCGACTTCTCCAACTCCATCGGCTCTGTACTCTTCTTCCGGCACTTCCAGAATGTTGCGCGGATTGAAAAAATGATCCTTCAGCTTTTCGCTGTAATCCCAGGCCATGGTTACCCCTCCTTTCCTGTTGTGCTGCCTTCTTTTATTTAGATGAGCCGGCACCCCTGCCAGATTGTTCGTCGAGCTCTTTATTTATGCGCTCACTTCTTTTTCGAGCCTCTGCGAGCTTTTCCCTGTCCTGAACCGCTTTTATTCTCTCCTGCCTGTCATAGAGCCTGAAGAGGAGCAGCGCGTTCTTCCTGTCGTTGAGCTTTTCGTAGCTTTCGGCCATCTGGAAAAAGATCGACGGCAGCTCCGAGTCCATCTCGCAGGCCCTTGCAAATGCGGAAACCGCCTCTTTCTGCCGGCACATGCTCCTGAGGGCAAGGGCTTTGAAATACAGTATGAAGGCATCGTCCCTTTCCTTCAGAGACAGGGCAGAGAAAAGCTCAAGGGCTTCCTTTCTCCTGTTCATCCTCAGATAGAGCGCGCCTTCCTCCCTTCGGGTCACAAAGTCGCTTTTGTTCCTGTCTATCGCCTTTCTGAGAGCGGCGAGCGCCTCCCTGTCGTTTCCTCCGTTTACGAGAATCAAGGCGACCTTCCTCATGTAGAAGCCGTCATCGCCCTCGGCAGCCATCCTGAAGTGCTTGATGGATTCCACGTATTCTCCTGCCTTCAGAAGCAGCACTCCGAGCGTGTAGTGTATCGCTTCCCTGTCATCGGAGTCTGCAAGCTTTTTCTCGTAATCCCTTATGAGCTCGACGAGATCATATGGCCTGATCTCCTCGATATGCGACAGTACATGCCTCTGAAGCATCTGCTGCGAAGCGGTATAAGGCTTGATGTCAGCCGATTTGGCTGAATCGACTATGGCGCCGGAGAGGTTGTCATTCCTCAGATCGAGCCATGCCCTCAGCGCAAGGGCCTTCGAGTCAAAAGGGCTCCTTGATATCATACCGTCCAGAATGGCGTAGGCCTCTTTTTCCTTTTTCTGCCTGTACAGTGCAAGCGCCAGCGGGAAGGACGACAATCTGGTCAGGCGCTGATCTCTGAACGGGCTTTTCAGAACATCTGAGGCCTCGCCGTATCTCTCTTTTATGAGCAGCATCTGTCCCAGCAGGACTCTGAAGTAGTCTCTGTATGCGGAATCGCCTTCCGCTGCGGCTTTCCCGCACTGGCTCAGAGCCTGGTCGGAATCCGCCGCCAGGATTGACTTCATCGCGATGAGAGGGTCGCGAGGGGCCAGGGCTCTCGATTCCTCGTAGCACTTCCTCGCCTCATCTCCTTTCCTGTTCAGCATCGCCAGGTTCCCGAGCTTCTCGAGTATTATCGGCTCTTTCGGAGAGCGCGCCAGGGCATCCCTGTACTGCTTTTCCGCCGCGTCATATCTGCCGTTTCTGCAGAGCAGATCGCCGTATGCGACCATCAGGTATGACTCTCTGTTGCTGAAGGAAAGCGCTTTTACATACTCCTTCTCCGCATCTGCCAGGTTCCAGAGATACATCCACGTATCGCCGCGCACGACGTGGGGCTCAGGCGAGGCAGGGAAGCGCGCGAGGGCCTCATTGAATATCTTCTCCCCTGAGATCCAGTCACCTCGTATATACGCTGTCATTGCGAGGAGGCAGAGAGCCCTGGCTTTGCCGGATGGGGCTCCTGCGGCGGCCCTGAACTCTCTCTCTGCGCTCTGATAACGCCTCTGAGAAAGATAGACGTTGCCGAGAGCGATCCTGCTCGCCCCGTTATCTTTTGACGAGGTGACGATCCTGGTCAGCCTTCCCTCTTCCGCTGACAGCTTCCTGGCTGAAAGGGCGTTGACCAGCTCAGCAGTTATGTCTGCAGTGCCGTTCTCGAGAGACTGGATCCGCCTTTCCCTCTCGTCATTGCCGCTCTCTTTCACAGGCTCGGTCTTGAAAGGTCCGGGTGAGGCGCCTCCCCCACTGCGGCATCCGCCGTCACAGAGGAAGAACAGGGCGGCAGGAAGAATGAAAAGAAGCATCAGCAGCGTTCTGTAATGGCGGCGGTTGATCATGGCTGTACCTCCACGAGGATTTCAATGACAGCCTTGTGATATCCTTTCCAATATGTGCAGAGCCTGTTGACATGAAGATTGAAATGGCGCCATGAAAGGGAACGGAGATGAGCGAATTCGAGAAGAGCTCGTGCAGAGACTGCGAACAGAACTGCTGCAGGAACTTCTACATCGTGCTCGAGGAAGTGCGGGACAGGGACTGGATCAAGTGGCTTTCATACCACAAGGGCGTGAGGATTATCAAACACGGGAAAGGAAAGCTCCAGGTCTGGTTCGACTATCCCTGTTCCCATCTCACCGAAGACGGGTCCTGCGCGATATACTCAACGAGACCGAAGCTCTGCAGGGATTTCGTCTGCCCGAAGAGCGAAGATGGTGTGAAACCTGCCGGGAAAAAGCGCTTCTGGCCGTTCTCTATTCTTCTTCTGGCTCCGCTTCTGCAGCTTCTTCTTCATCCCTCACTATGGACTCCATGAACAGCTCCTCGAACTCCTGAATGAGGTCCAGCTGGTGCAGGAAGTGCATCCTCATCTCCACGATGAGCTCCCAAGTCCGCTCATCGTCTGCCTCGTCCATCAGTGAGGGAAGCATCACCGTGTAGAGGTTCTTGGAAGCGGCCATTATCTCGGCGATCCTGTATGCGATAGACTCCTTGTTGTCGGCCAGGATGCAGTCCAGCGGCCTGAGCCTCTGATAAAGAACCTTCATCAGGTCGCGCGTCTGTTCTATCTCCCTGCGCGTAAGATCTGTATCCGTCACTTTTGTTATCTCCTTTTCCGTTCTTATTGATGCCCGTCGCGCTGCCCCGGGCTCCCTGTCCTTTCTGTGACGCTGCGATGCGTCACTGTCTTGTAAGGCATCTTGATCCCCCGGAAGAAGCTGCGATGATATGGCCCCCTGCAGATGATTCTGTAAGTTGTCACACCGTAGAGGTCGCGTCCCACCTGTTCTTCCCTCCTGTCGAGGACCTCGAGCACATAGCTCGGGAAGCCAGACTGCGGGCAGCTCGGGATGGCTTTCAGGTAGCCCGGAGTCAGCCTTCCGAGGCTCTCCGGGACAGCCCCGTTCTCATCTGAATAAGCCTCGATGGCATTGCAGATCACAGTCATGTTCTGAAAGCAGTCCGAGACGTTTATGCAGTCGTATCTCCCTTTCACTATCAGACCTGCGAGCGCGAAGGCCCCGATGAAGATAAGCAGCATCACAACTCTGAGAGCAGTCTGGAGAGGTCCGGGGCGCTGAGCAGACCGTATCGCCTTCCTGGCGGAAGGCCCCTGAGCCAGTATGCCCCTGATGCAGTGGAGGTCTTTCTCCATTTCAGCTGCGGAGGCATATCTCTTCTCTGGCGTCAGCTCACAGGCTGTGGAGATCAGTGAGTCCCATTCAGGCAGCAGATTAGGCTTCAGTGAACATGCGGAAGGCAGCATGAATGGCGAGTTCAGTGGATCATGGCCTGTCAGCATCTGATGGATCGTCACGCCAAGCGAATAAATGTCCGTCTGGGGAGTCGACAGTCCTCTGTACTGCTCAGGAGGGGCGTAGCCCGGTGAGCCCATCCTTACGGTGTCCTCCTTGTCTTTCACTGCGTACCGGGCTATTGTGAAATCGATGAAGTACAGATGGCCGTCTTCTGTCAGCATGATATTGGATGGCTTTATATCCCTTATTATGACGGGAGGGTCGTTGTCGTGAAGATGGGTGAGCAGCGATGTCATCTGAAGCGCTGCATTCAGAACCTTTTCTTCCGTAAGGGCGCCCTGTTTCTTCAGAATCCTGTCTAGAGGCGTGCCGTCTATATACTCCTCGGCAATGAGGTGAGACTCTCCCTCTCTGAAGAACTCATAAACTTTCGGCAGGTTCAGGTGCGTTATCGCCTTGAGAATCAGCGCCTCTTTCTCGAAAAGCTCGAGCTCCCTGGCCCGATCCTCGCTGCTCATGCCTTTGAAAATGCACTCCTTCAGCACGACCGTCCCGTGATTCTCTCTGTCATCGCAGAGATATACAATCACCTGGCCGCCGTGGCCCAGCTCCTTCTTCACCTCGTAGCGATTCTTTATTACGTCTCCTGTCTTGAACAAGGCGCATCACCTTTGCATCAGTACGTCAGGGAGTGACCCTGCTCGAAGAGGCCGGGCAGTGAAACAGGGAGCTTTCCAGAAGGCCGGTGCTCTCCGAACAGCACAGAGGCAAGTGCCTCCATCGAGATATCGCCGTAGTTGTAGCAGTAAACGCACGAACGGGCGTCCGGGATGTCCATAATCACGTACGGGCTGTTCAGTGAGATGACGATTATCCTGGCATCTGCGGCGGCCATCGTGCTGTAGATCTGTCTCTGTCCTTCCGGGAGCCTTCCATTGCAGAAGGTGCAGAAGAGGGCGAGCGGGCTCTCCGCAATGCTTCGCTTCAGCTCGTCTTCATCGATTGCTCCTGTCTTCGCGTCGAACTCCACCTTCCTGACATTTCCCGTGTATGCTGTCAGATGATCAGGCAGAGTGGGGGAGAAGATGGCCTCCCCGAGAGGCGAGAGCGGGAAATACTTTGGAAGGACAACTGTCAATCGGCAGTCTCTGCTGAGCGGGAGCAGCCCGTCATCATTTCTGACGAGCGTGATCGATGCCTTCGTGATCTCAGTCATATTGCGGCGGTGCTCCTCCTGCGAGCCCGTCGCCTCTGCAGGCGAAAAGCCGGCCAACTTCTGTCTGAGCCTGAAGAGTCTCTCCACAGAGGCAGCCAGGCGCTCTCTCGTCAGCTTCCCGGAATCGACGGACTTTTCGAGATAGTTCAGCGCGGAAATCTGTTCGTCTCTGCTGCCGCACAGCAGGAGCAGGTCGGCGCCTGCCTGCAGCGCCATCAGAGCGGCGATTTCATATCCGAACACCGATGTGATTGCCTTCATCGCCATCGAGTCTGTGACTATCACTCCCTTATAGCCCATGCTCTCTCTCAGCAGCCCTGTCAGGATCCTGGGCGAAAGCGTGGCAGGAAGCCCCTCCATGGGCTCGAGGGCAGGGAAGGTGATATGGGCTGTCATTATCATGTCGACGTCTTCCTCAATGGCTGCCCTGAACGGCTTCAATTCGACGCTTTCCAGGCGCTCGATCGAATGAGGTATCGTCGGAAGGGAGCGGTGCGTGTCCCAGGAAGTGTCCCCGTGGCCTGGAAAGTGCTTTGCAGTGGCCAGTATCCCTCCGTCGCCGAGCCCCCGGATATACGCTCTGCCCAGGTCGGCGACGAGATCGGGCGACTCGCCGAACGAGCGCGCCCCTATGATCGGGTTCTGAGGGTTGTTGTTCACATCAACGTCAGGCGCGAAATCCAGGTTAATTCCGAGCTTTCGCAGGTCATCCGCGCAGATGCGGGCGGCCTGGCCTGCAAACTCCGGGCTTCCTGTGGCGCCGAGCGCCATATTCCCGCAGAGCGGAGTCATTGAAGGGAAGTTGAATCGCGTGACTATGCCGCCTTCGTGATCGACGCCGATCAGCAGAGGCATCGATGGAAGAGACTGCGCCGAAAGCTTCTGCAGGTTTCCTGTCAGTTCTGTCAGCTGATGCTCGTCCACGATGTTCTTTGCAAAGAGGATTATGCCTCCCCAGGGGTTCCTGCTGAAGTCCTCCTGCAACAGGCTGTCCGGTGACGGGCCCGGCATATCCACCATTATCAGCTGGCTCAAGAGCGTCCTTACAGGCAGCGAATCAATCAGAGATCTCGTATCCTGTTCATTTCGGGTCTGCATGGCTGTATTCCTTTCCTTTTCGCAGTGAGGGATCTAACAGATTCTGGGGAGCTGATCGCCTGTCAGCATGTCGATTATGCGCCTGCCTCCGATCACTGTGTTCAGCACGACCCTCCCCGGGCCTGCTTCTGTGACCTCCCCGATTATGCAGGCGTCTCTCCCTTCAGGGAGGGAGCGCATCACTTCGACGGCCCTGTCGGCGTCTTCACGAGCCGTTATGACCATCACCTTGCCCTCGTTGGCCACGTAGAGCGGGTCAAAGCCGAGAAGCTCGCAGACGGCCTTCACCTCTTCCCTGACAGGAATGGCATTCTCGTCGAGGACTATCCCGAGGCCGGACGATCCTGCGACTTCGTTTGCCACAGTGGCGAGGCCGCCCCTGGTGGGATCGCGCATGAACCGGATCCTGAGCCCTTCATTGAGCAGGGCCTTTGTCATGCCGTTCAACGGCGCACAGTCGCTCTCCGGCGTCTTTCCTCCGAGCTTCAGCCCTTCCCGGACTGCCAGCACGGCCATCCCGTGATCGCCCAGCGTGCCGCTTACCAGTACCCTGTCTCCGGCCTCGATCTTCCCTGAAGGGGCGTTTTTATGGCGCCTTCCCACTCCGGACGTGGTGATGAAGAGCCTGTCGGCGCTTCCGCGCTCCACTACCTTCGTATCGCCTGTCACTATCGATACCCCGGCGAGCTCTGCCGCGGCCTTCATCGAATCGAGCACCGCAGTCAACTCGTCCATCGCGAGGCCTTCCTCGATTATGAAAGCCGCCGAGAGATAGAGCGGTATCGCTCCCATCACGGCGAGGTCGTTGACGGTGCCGCAGATTGCCAGCTTTCCTATGTCGCCGCCGGGAAAGAAGAGAGGGTGCACTACGAAGCTGTCAGTCGTGAAAAAAAGCTTCGCCGAGTCCACTTCAAGCTCAGCGGCATCTCCAAGCGGCGAAAGGAAGCTGTTGGAAAAGCGCGGGAGCATGACATTCTCTATCAGTGAGTGGGATTGTGAGCCTCCGCTCCCGTGGGAGAGGAGGATATTTGCAGTCTCTGTCAACTTTTTACGACTTCCTTTCTGGAGGGAGGTGGGCCTGAATAGCGATAGTAGGCCGCGCAGGTGCCTTCTGTCGAGACCATGCAGGCTCCTATCGGGTTCTCAGGGCTGCAGATCTTCCAGTAGAGAGGGCAGTCCCAGGGCGTGGATACGCCTCTCAGTATGTCGCCGCACCGGCAGCCCTTGTTCTCGAAGGGCTCCTCTGTCTTTACCGGGATCTGCTTCAGGGCGTCAAACCGGCTGTATTCGGCCCGAAGCTCGAGGCCGGAGCCCGGGATGAAGCCTATGCCTCTCCACCTGGCATCGCTTTTTGCGAAGACCATGCAAGTCATCTCCTGGGCCTTCAGATTTCCCTCAGGCGAGACTATCCTCTTGTAATGGTTCTCTACTCTGGGCTTCCTGTCAGCAACCTGCGTGACGAGCATGTAAAGCGCCAGCAGGATATCGAGGGACTCGAACCCTGCTATCACACATCCGGTCCTGTATTTCTCAGGGAGGAATGAAAAGACCTCCGAGCCGGTTATGGCGCAGACGTGGCCAGGCAGCAGGAAGCCGTCTATGTGCAGGTCAGGCATCGAGGCCAGGGCCTTCAGCGTCTCAGGGACTACCTTCAGCGAGGTCAGCACGTGGAAGTTTCCGATCCCGCGGATCTCAGCTTCCAGTATCGCTGCAGCGATTGTGGGAGTCGTAGTCTCGAATCCGATGGCCAGGAATATGACACTTTTGTCAGGGTTTTCATCGGCGATATCCAGCGCTTCGCGCGGCGAGTATACATACTGCACGTGCGCTCCAATGGCGCGCTCCCTGGCGAGGCTGCTCTTCGAGCCCGGCACTCTGTCCATGTCGCCGAAGCTCGTCAGTATGCAGTCTTCTCTCTTCGCGTACGCTATCGCGCTGTCGATGATGGCGTTGTGGGTGACGCAGACAGGGCAGCCCGGCCCAGAGAGGAGGCGGATCTCCCTGGAGAGCATCTCCTTTATGCCGAACCTGTGGATGGCCATCGTATGCGTGCCGCAGACCTCCATTATCGAGATCACGCGGCCCTTCGCGGCCGATTTTATCTTCTCCACGAGCGCCAGAGCCATCTCTCTGTCCTGGAACTCATCCTTGTATTTCATGATGTTCACCAAATCCGTCAATCTGCCTGGATTCTGCTGTCAGCGGCTTGTTTCCAGCTCGCATATCTGCCTGATCACGTCGAGCGTCTCTGCGGCCTCTTCCTCTCTGATCCGCTCAATGGCGTATCCTGCGTGGACAAGCACGTAGTCGCCCACTGAGACCTGCCCGAGAAGGGTCAGGTTGACTTTCTTGGTGACTCCCCCGAACTCGACCAGGCCTTCCTGCCCATCGATCTCCATTACCCTGGAAGGTATGGCTAGACACATGTTTCAGCACCTCCCTTTCGCTGCTGCGGCCTGCCCAAGGCAGATGCCTCCGTCGTTCGTCGGCACACGGCTGTGGACAAGCACTTTGAAGCCTTCTTTCTGAAGGCGATCATGGCATTGCCTGAGCACGATCATGTTCTGGAAAACCCCTCCGGAGAGGGCGACTCTAAAATTTCCACTTTGCCGGCCTATCTTCCTGCACATCTCTGACACCATGGAGACGACAGTGTTGTGGAACTTCCTGGCCATGAAGGCGCGGCTGCGTCCATGCAGGATATCGTCGACTCCCTCTCTGAACACCTGCGAAAGGTCTATCAGATCGACGCTCCCTGCCGAATCTACAGAGAAGCCGTATTCATCGCCTGTGTCGGACAGGGAGGCCTGCTGCTCGAGCAGGATGGCAGCCTGTCCTTCGTATGACACCCTCTCCCTGAGCCCGATCAGCGCCGAGAATGCGTCAAAGGCGCGGCCCGCGCTCGATGTGAGGGGGCTTCCGAGCCCGCTCCGGCAGATCGTGATGAGATTCTCTGCTGTCTGCCTGTCAGGGCTGCCGGGAAGGTCTATCGGGATGTCTTCCATACGCCCTCCAAAGGCCTGGGAGAGATACGAAAAAGCCATTCTCCACGGCTCTCTTATCGCCTTCGCTCCTCCCGGCATCGGGAGCGGTCTGAAGCAGGCCATTCTGGTGAAGCTGCCGGTGCCGCCGAGCAGGAACTCTCCACCCCACAGCGTGCCGTCCTCTCCGTATCCGAGGCCGTCGAATATGACGCCGATCGCCTCCTCATCTGTCCCGTTGTCGGCCAGGCAGCTCGCGAGATGGGCGTGATGGTGCTGAACGGCCAGCAGATCCACTCCCTTCTTCGCGAGGGCGTATTTTGTCGACAGGTATTCAGGGTGCATATCGTAAGCGACCACTTCAGGCACCTTTGAAAAGAGCCTCTGCAGGTGGACGATCCCGCTCTCGAAGGAATTGAGTGTCTCAATGTTCTCCAGATCGCCTATGTGGTGAGACAGAACCGCCTTGTTGTCGAAGGCCAGGCAGAACGTGCTCTTGAGCTCGGCACCGCAGGCCAGTACGGTTTTGCCGAACCTCCAGGGCATCTCAATCGGGCCCGGCGCGTAGCCCCTGGATCTGCGGAGTATCATCCCGGCGTCCCTGTAGCTCCTCGTGACTGAATCGTCGCACCGGATGTGGATCTCCCTGTCGTGCATCAGCCAGTGGTCCGCAATCGAGGCAAGGCGCTTTCCAGCCTCGTAGTTTTTGTAGCATATCGGCTCGTCGCTTATGTTCCCGCTCGTCATCACCAGCACCATCGCTGATTCTTCAAGCAGCAGGTGGTGGAGGGGCGTATACGGGAGCATGAATCCGAGGGTATCCAGATCCGGCGCGATCTGCGAAGGCAGGGAGCACTCAGGCCTCCTGCGGAGCAGCACTATCGGCCTCTTCTCTGATTCAAGAAGCTCCTTCTCATGGGCGCTGACGAAGCAGAACTGCGAGATCTCTTCGCAGTTGCGGGCCATCAGCGCGAAGGGCTTCTCCTCCCTGTATTTCCTTCTGCGCAGCTCGGTGACGGCCTTCTCGTCCCTGGCATTGCAGGCCAGGTGGACTCCGCCTATCCCCTTTATCGCCACAATATCGCCTTTCGCCAGCAGCGCCACCGTCTCTTTGATGATATCCCCGGCGCTTATCCCTGCACCATCCCGGCCCAGCAGCTCAAGCCTAGGCCCGCAGGCTGGGCAGGCATTGGGCTGAGCGTGGAAGCGCCTCGTCGCCGGGTCGTCATACTCGCTCTGGCATACAGGGCACATCGGAAATGACTTCATCGACGTGAGGGCCCTGTCGTAAGGCACGCCTTCTATTATCGTGTAGCGCGGGCCGCAGTTCGTGCAGTTCGTGAAAGGATAGCGGTATCTGAAGTTTGCAGGGTCGAATATATCGGAGAGGCAGTCGCTGCAGGTGGCGAGGTCCGGCGAGATCAGAACGGTCTGGGACTCTCTCTTCTCGCTCTTCCTTATTGTGAAGCTGTCGAAGCCCCTGCAAGGTATGGAGGATGTTTCGATCTCGTCTATTCTGGAGAAAGGCGGCGCGGCAGGCCTGAACTGCTGCAGGAAAGCCTCTGTCGATTCGGCCTGGCCCTCTATCTCGATATACACACCGTCGCTGTCGTTGTAAACGAAGCCTGACAGGTTCAGCCTGCGCGCCAGGTTGTATACGAAAGGCCTGAATCCTACGCCCTGGACGATTCCCCTCACGCGGAGTGACAGTGTTCTTTTCTCTGTATCTTCTGAGATCGCTTCTTCGTTCTGAATGTTCATTGTTGATATGGATTCGGAAAGGCGCTGAAAGTTTCACAGACTGAATGTCAATCAGCCATTATCTCGAACACGACCTTAACCTCCTGCTCGTCGAGCGACAGGGCGCTCCACGAATCCTGGAACTCGCCAAGCGTTCCGGCCCATTCCCTGAAATCCGAGCCTGCCAGCAGAACCATCCCCTTCAGCATCGCGAAGAGCCAGTCGACCTTGTCGTGCCTTATCAGCACGACTGTCCCCGACATCCTCTTCTCGAACCTGGTGAAGCTCTTCGACGAAGCCAGCGAGCGCCTGCTGTCGATGATAGTGTCTATCGCCTTCTCAAGCTTTCTCGGGACCTTTCCTCCCATCTCGAAGTAGAGGAAGTTCCCGATTGAGGCGTATGCCCTGCTCTCATCCGCCGCCACGTAGATCTTCCTGTCCTTGTAGTCGTGCGGCACAAAAGACATCTTCTCTCCTGTCAGGCTGTCGATCAGCTTCCTGACCCTGCCTGAGTCCCTCAGCTCTATGCCTGCCAGCATTGGTATCGTCGGTATCTTACCGGATTCCTGCTCTGCAATGCCCGGAATGTTCCCCTGCAGCCCTCTCGATGGAGAGTATGACGGGTAGTCTCCTTCGATGCCTGCCTGGGCGTGGGCATTTCCCGTGCAATGGACCGTATAGTCGCCAGGCCCGCGCTTCTCGTAGCGGTACAGGCCTCCTGAAGGACATCTGGGCACCGTCTGCAGATACTCAGGGACCAGCTCGCTGAGATCAGAAGGAAGGGCATTCCTGTGGTCTTCGCCATACAGCTCTATGGCCATCGCGATGTTCGAAAGATTGTTCGAGCAGCCTGTCAGGCCTGATGACTGCTTCGTCACGGTGAGCTTCGAGAATAACAGGTCGGCCATCAGCTCGCCAAGCTCGTAAGAGATCCCCATTCTACCGGTGACTGAGGGCCTGATATCCCTGTCCCACGATATGCCGGCGTCTTTCCTGAATACCTCCTCCACCAGGTCGTGAAGATTCTTCTTCGGCGTGATGGAGAGCTTTCCGAAGAGCCCCATTATATCTGATATGTCGAGAGCAGTGAAGTTTGATATCGAGTCAGGGAACATGGACAGCAGGCTCGCAATCCGCCTGTCTTTCTGTTTTGCCTGCATCTTCCCGAGCTCGTCCGAGATCCTGCCCGGCGAGAGTGAGAGCACTGCTTCTCCTGAGATGCTCTTTTTCTGCAGAGTCGCCCAGAAGCCTATGAACTCGCAGGACTGCAGCAGCTCCTGGCCCAGGCTGTCCTGCGTGATAGGCTCTGACGTGCTGCCCACTATCTCCTTGACATCTGCAAAGAGCGTAACCGTCGCGTTCTCCGCGACGCTCCGCATGTGCTTCAGAAACCGCCGGTTCGACGGGAGGGCCGGCCTCTTCCTGTTTGCAGTGTCGATTGTCATCTTCAGCAGCTCAGGCGTGTCTGAGAAGCAGACGTATTCGCGCGTTATCGCGAAGGAGCCCTTTATCCCGCTCTTCGGCACGTAGAGAGTCCAGCCGCCGTAAGCGCTCTCTTCGAATGTCGTGTTGCTCTTCGTTTTGAAGCGAGACAGGATCCTCTGCAGCGACTCTCTGGCCTTCTCAGGGTCCTTCACGGCAATCGCGCAGATGACGTTGGCCGTGGCCCTGTGGCTGTATTCGCTGTCCAGCTCCTTTACTTCGAGGCCCCTGGAAGAGCTGTACACGAGGCGGTAAGCGGCGCTGTCCTCGCTGTGCCGCCCGCCCTGGCATTCGAGCGTGTATTCGCTGCTGTCCGGGCTGACGGTGTATGCGTAATTCCCTCCAGCCGGGCATTTCGGGAGTCCGTCGAGGAAGTTTTCTCTTATAGTATCCAGGCCTGGAGGATATGAATGCTCATGCTTGTGATATTTTTCCAGCTCGCCTGCCATCTCGTGCATGTTTATCTTGCACATGGTCAGATGGCCTGCATCCTTGGACTTCTTCAGCAGATCGAGGAGCGGCGAGGAGTTTCCTGTCTTGACTATCGCCATGTATATGTCGCCTCTGACCCAGGAGAAGAAGTCTTTCGTGAGGTCGAGGTCTATGTTCTTCTGAAACTGTGACAGGGCGCTGTCGAAAGCCTTGAAGTTTTTGAGCCTGTAAATCAGGTCGGCAGGGAATGATGACGCGCTGAAGCTCCCGAGCGACAGGGTGAACAGGACCTCGGTCTCCTTCGGGAAGAGGCGCGCCTCTCTCGAGAGCTGCGACTCCCTTACAGATGCCTGAAGGGGAGCAGGCGCTCCGGACAGGATGAGAATAAACGCAAGCGGGAGAAAGAGATATGCGATGATCTGACTGTTGGGCCTCTGCTGTTTTCTGTTGCTCATCTTGCACCCTCTCTGTTTTTTTCAACTTACCCTGTTCTACGGAGACATTGCATTTCCTCTCCTCCTGATGATTGTGACATGTGACGGGAGGGCGCAGGGCGCCCTGCGGCGAAATGCCGTAGATGTTTGTCAAAGCGGTCAACAGCTTGCAGGCAAAGACATTTGAAAGAGAGAAGTACGAGTCATGCATTCATTTGAGCCTGTGACTTACCTCATTCTCTTCATGTGCTTTTCCCTCGGCACCTGCGCCTGGCTGATATATCCGTTCACCAGATATGATTTCTGGGGTAAGGCTGGGCTCTGGGCCTTTACCGCCGGGTTCGTCTTCACTACTGCGAACCTCGTTTTCAGGATGATGGAGGCAGGCCGCCTGCCCTTCTCAAACCTCTACGAGTCGATCCTGATTTTTATCTGGGGTATCGCCTTCTTCCTGATAGTGTACCAGCTCTCGAAGAAGATATATATTCTCGGAACAGTCATAGCGCCTGTCGTTATGCTTCTGCTGCTTATGTCGATGAGAGTCGACAACCAGATACGAGAACTGATGCCCGCCCTCAAGAGCCCCTGGATGGCATATCACGTCAGCACGGCAATCGTCGCATACGGCGCGTTTACCATCTCTTTCGGGTTCGCCGTGCTCTACCTGCTGAGGGAGCACCTGCAGAAGAAAGGCAGGAACGAGAAGCTGCTGTCCCTGATACCGGACTGCCAGTTGCTGGACAGGCTCATATATCAGTCCATTGCAGTCGGATTCCCTTTCATGGCTCTGCTCATCATTACCGGAGCAATTTGGGCGGACTACGCGTGGGGAAGTTACTGGCGCTGGGACCCCAAGGAAGTATGGGCCCTTATAACGGCTCTGATCTACGCGGTTTACCTTCATCTGCGGATTGCCATGAAATGGCGGGGCCTTGCAGCCGCGACAGTTGCTGTAATCGGCTTCATATCGGTCGTGATCTGCTATATGGGAGTAAATCTGTTTTTTGCAGGGCTTCACAGCTACGGCAGTAAATAGATCTATATCACGAATTGAGCATAGAATCAGTTGGGTACGGGGTACAGGGTACGGGAGACAGGTGACAAGTCGTAATATGCAAGAGCAGACAGGAGTGTATAAATGGAGCCGCACGAGCAGCAGCAGATAGTCGAGATGGCGAAGCGTTCCGTCGATGAGTTCAACGACTGGAAGAGAAAGCTCGTCGATGAAGGAAAGGCCCCTGATCTTTCAGGGATTGACTTCTCCGGGCTGAACCTCTCAGGCATAGACCTGGCAGGAGTGGCTGCCAGGGAGTCCAACTTCTCCGGATGCAGAATGAGAGGCGCGAACCTGAACGACATAAACGCCCGCTTTGCAGACTTCGACAGCGTCGATATGCAGGGTGTGTATGCGAAGAACGCCATGCTCCGCGGCGCGAAGATGAAGTCCGCCAACCTCAGGCAGGCGCAGATGGACGGCGCGCAGATGGCCAGGGCCGAACTGGAGGGCGCCGATCTGACAGATGCGTCGCTGAAGGAGTCTGATTTCACGAGCGCAGTGGTGGAGAGAGTGAAGCTGGAGCGCACGAACCTGGAAAAGGCCGTCCTGAAGGGCTGCAACCTGTCGCGGTGCAATATGAACTATGCGGTGCTCTTCCAGGCCAATATGCAGGAGGCGAATCTCGAGAAGTCGGATCTGCGCGGCGCCGATCTGAGGGCGTCGAACCTCGTGAAGGCCAACCTGACAGACGCCAATATGAAAGGCTGCGACCTGATGGGTGTAAAGCTCGTAGGCGCCAACATGAAGGGGATCGTGCTGAAAGAGGTCAACCTGAGGGGCAGCAACCTCAGATATACAGACATGGCAGGCTTCGACTTCGAGAAGGCGAACCTGTCAGGTTCTGATTTGATGGGCGCCAGGCTTACAGGCGCGAACCTGCGCGGCGCGAACCTGAGCGGCACCGATCTGAGGGAGGCCGACCTGAAGAACGCCGACCTCACGATGGCCACGCTTGCAGGCGCCAGGATGGACAAGGCCGATCTGCACAGCGCCGACCTGGAAGGCGCCACCCTCGACAGGGCGCAGATGCTTCTCGTCAACCTTATGTCGGCACGGTGCGTCGGAGCCTCTTTCAAAGGGGCCCTGCTGAAGGACGCCAACCTCGCAGGGGCCGTGCTGGACTACGCCAATGTCGAGGGAGTCAACTTCACAGGCGCCAACATGCGCGACACCAGCCTTCTGAAGATGCACATAGGACTGACCCTCGTCAACGTCAGGATAGCGCGCTCGCAGCTGATGGACTGGCTCGAGTCCTACTTTGACACCATGGACATACAGGACGAGCCGAAACCATCCGCATCAGACTCGATGCCGGCTGACAGGAAGGCAGCCGAGACAAAGCCTGCCGACGAAAAGGCGGCATCGGAAGACAGCCTCGGAATACCGTGGGGCACGGGAAAGAGCCTTCCATGGGCAGTGCCGCTGAAGGCCCCTCCGAAGGAAGAGCCTTCAGCCTGACAGAATGAGTGGAGCCTGTCAGGAGATGCCCATCAGCCTCTTCAGGTTCCCTCCGAATATCTTCGCCTGATCATCCGTGGAAACGCCCAGCTCATCCAGGGCGTTTTTCTGATCCATCAGCACGTCGTGCCTGTATCCTCTCGGGAAGTAGCTCGAGTCCGTCCCGAATACGATCCTGTCAGCGCCGACGGCGTCAATCGTATATTTGAAGACATCCTTGAGGGTGAGGGGATAGCCCTGGTATTTCATCCATATGTTGGAGCTGGATGTGTCGTAATATATGTTATCGCACTGATAGCCAACCAGGAGCGCCTCTCTGAAGAAGCCCGTTCCAAAGTGGGCCAGCATCACCTTCAATTCAGGAAAGTCTCTCAGCACAGGCTGCAGATCTGCAGGGTTCGCATACCTGAAGTCTGCCGAGTAGCCTATCGAGGCTCCCATGTGGAGCAGCAGCGGGATATCGAGCTCGACCATCTTCTCATAGAGCGGGTATATGCGCTCGTCGTAAGGATGGAACTTCTGATTCGTCGAGATGAGCTTCAGTCCTTTCAGATCGCACTCCTTCACCGAGCGCTCCAGATACTCCGGGCCGTCCTTCCTGAGCGGGTCCAGAAAGGCGTAGCCGAGAAGCCTCTGCCTGTCGCAGTCGAGAAAGCCGCGAAGGTTGTCGTGGTTTATCTCCATCGATATGAAGGCGCCTCCGTCGATGCCGTACCTGTCGAACTCGCCTTTCCACCGATCGCAGTTCTCCCTGACCGTGCAGCAGGATGTGTCTATCGGCGGCTGTCCCCGCTCCTTCAGGTTCTTTTCGAAGCGCTTTCTCATCAACTCCAGCTCTTTTGCCGTGTAGAGATGGGAATACTTTTCGGGATGGGTCATCGGCGACGTCACGAACAGGTGAATATGCGCGTCTATTACTGGAAAGGGAAAATTTGACATTGTTACCTCCGTTGGATTGCAGACGTCTCTTCTCGTACATACTTGGATATCAGGCCTCAGCTCTCCTCTTTGAGCTGCACAGGCTGTGTCTTTCTGATCCGGGAGAGCCGGAAATGAGTCCGTATAATTGGAACGCTCCTGGCACTTATTTGTCATACCACCATGTGGTTTAATCATGATGAAAGAGAAAAGGAACAACGGAGGACAGGAAGATGACAATCGGATTAGACACCATAAAGTTCAATCAGCCCATGAGCGCAAATCAGTTAAAGGCCGGTGCTGCCGGTGCTGCCGGTGCAGGCGGCAGAGGCGGGGAAGAGGCGGCGACGTCTCACCGGGACAGATTCGAGGAGGCCTCTCAGAATTTCAGCAACGCATGCTACAGATTCGCGAGAAGGCACCCCTTCGGATCGACGCTTGCAGCCAGAGCGGTCCGCGATACGGCACTGGTGACTCTCGGCTCTGCCATCGTCCTTGGAGTGCCCACTGCCATAATAGCGGGACCCGGCGCAGCAATCAACGTCGTAAAGGCCTCGGCCTACCTCGGCGGCGTTCTTGGCACAATCGACGGCATTACGAACGGGCTGGAAAATGATTCCCACATCAAGAACGGATATGGAAGTATCTCACATGGCCCTGCACAAGACCGAGATAAGCGGCAGGTCCGATAAGGAGATCCTGATGAATGCAGTAGTGCTCGGAGCCCTCTCCCTGGACCGCTATGTGGTGGTAAGCGAGTTCCCGG
>Ga0302252_1000209_pt1 | contig 66251 bp, 71 predicted proteins | sample AAG_RA_Leu_MG_FD_193511 | JGI IMG/M metagenome (GOLD analysis project Ga0302252, IMG submission 193511) | Enriched activated sludge microbial communities from anaerobic digester in WTTP, New Holstein, Wisconsin, United States - AAG_RA_Leu | ecosystem: Engineered > Bioreactor > Anaerobic >... | reverse complement strand
AGCTCTCGGTGCTACCGCCGAAAGTAACAGAATAAGCCTGGCAGCTACTTCTTCCATATCGTAAACCAGATCGCTGACCGCTCCGGTCACAGCCAGCTTAAAACCGACCTCGGGATCCTCGAATTTCGGCCAAAGAATTCCCGGGGTGTCAAGCAACTCAAAGTCCTCACCGATTCGAATCCATTGTTTGCCCCTTGTCACTCCAGGTTTATCGCCGACCTTGGCAGCTGCTCGTCGGGTCAAGGCATTGATAAACGCAGATTTGCCAACGTTCGGAATGCCCACGACCATGGCTCGAATCGGGCGCTCCCGCCAGCCTTTAAGCCGAAGCAAACCCATTTTCTCAGCAACTAATTCTGCCGCGATCTGAACTACACGCTCAGTGCTACGTCCTGCAAGTGCGTTCAGAGGGATGGCGGCAATACCCTGATGCTGGAAAAAAGAGCACCATTCTTTTGTGCGCTGCGGATCTGCAAGATCATTCTTGTTGAGTACAATGAGACGGGGTTTCTTGCTCAACAACGACTGAATGTCGGGATTACGACTGCTTAAAGGGATGCGCGCATCCACTATCTCAATCACAACATCAACTAACCCAAGGTTCTCCTGGATCACCTTTCTGGCTTTCACCATATGTCCAGGATACCACTGGATATTCAAGCAATTCACCTGCCTCAACTTGGAACCGAAAGTAGTCCGCGAAAAACACGAAGGGACTGCGCGATCAGTCCCTTAGTTTTATTACTTTCGTTCTTGAATACGCGCTGACTTGCCGGTGCGTCCGCGCAGATAGTACAAACGGGCACGTCGAACTTTACCTTTGCGCATTACCTCGATTTTGTCGATTCGAGGTGAGTGAAGCGGGAATGTCCGCTCAACCCCGACACCATATGTTACTCGACGAACCGTGAAGGTCTCATCCAGACCTCCGCCCCGACGTCGAATGGTAACGCCCTCAAAAACCTGAATCCGTTCGCGGCCACCTTCCACAACTTTGACATGTACGCGTAACGTATCTCCCGGGCGGAATTCGGGCAATTCCGTTCTGATCTGTTCTTGACCGATTGCCTTAATAAGGTCCACAGTAGAGATGCTCCTTTCTGGAAACCGTTATAATTTTAGCATAATCTCATTAACAACTCAACGAACCATCCCACCAATTGGAGCCAAGTAGACGGTCGAGGATGATAGCTGCCGCGGAGCGGACAGCAAGGTGGTTAAATTCGGACACCCCATAAATGGGCTCAACGATAAAGGTGCTTTCGGCCATAATTGATGCCGGCAGACCCCAGCCAGTTCCAAAAAGCAGAAGAAATGGTCTTCTGGAATTTGCGATTTGGTGGCGCAAAGCCGGATATGAAACCGATGACGATGAGCTTTTTGCTCCGGTGCTGACAATTATTGGCCGCATCCCTTCCGCAGCTTCGATGCGTTCCGTTACGTCCAGCAAGCTGTCGGCAATGGTGATCAATTGCAAGGCCTGACTTCGATCCGGATTATAACTGGCTCCATATCCCAAACGCCAGAAATCAAGAACTGATTGTACCAACTGCTGCTGCTTAGGCGCCGGATGAACAATGAAGTATTGTCTTATTCCATAGGTTCGTGCCAAGCGAGCGATGTCATGAATATCCAAATTGGTGACAGAGGTACTGATGATTTCCTCGTTTTTGTTGTAAACAGGGAAATGGATAAGCGCCAGATAGACATTACAAAAATTATCAGCCATGGATTACTCCGGATTGGATGCGAGTTCTTCGAGTATCTGAATATCGGATGCAGACAGATTCGCACTATTCAATAAGTCCGGACGTCGCATTTTTGTCCGGCGCAGCGATTCTCTTCTTCGCCAGCTCCGAATTGCGGCATGGTTTCCGGATAAGAGTATGCTCGGCACCGATAAATGACGAAAATGCTGCGGTCTCGTATACTGAGGAAATTCCAATAATCCGTCATAAAAGGACTCATGTTCTCCGCCTGCTGTTTCACCTAATGTCCCCGGCAATAAGCGGGTGACGGCGTCAATCAGGACAAGCGCTGGCAACTCACCGCCGGTCAGGATATAATCACCGATTGACAATTCCTCGGGTTTTAAAAGATCCCGAACTCTTTCGTCGAATCCTTCGTAATGAGCGCAAATCAACAAAAGATGATTTGTTAATGCTAGTTCTTGTGCGTATGAATGGCTGAGCTTTCTGCCTTGGGGGGAAAATAAAATAATTCGAGGCTGACCAGAAATAGACTCCACCGCTTTAACGATCGGACCTGCCTGTAGTATCATTCCGGGACCGCCGCCATAGGGATAGTCATCGACAGTTCTGTGCTTATTTTCAGAAAAATCCCGAATATTGATTGGATTGACTACAATCAATCCTTTATCTTGTGCTCGGCGCAGGATGCTGAACTCGAGCGAGCAAGAGATCATTTCAGGGAAAAGGGTAAGAACGTCAATGTGCACAGTCTGCTCCTATTTCTGGGTTTCAAGTAAACCGGGTAAGAGCTTAACGGTCATGATCCGCTTTTCTAAATCAATAGACCGAATTACATCTCTTATTGCTGGGAGAAGAAACTCCTGATCCGAGCTATTGGTAACTTTGTATACGTCATTGCTACCGGTCTGCATAATTTCCGCCAGCTGCCCCAGTTCTGTTCCGTCGTGTAAAACTACCGTAATGCCTAATAACTGGTGAATATAATACTGTCCCGGTGCTAATGGAAAGAGATTCTCCGGTTCGATTTTCAGATGGCTTCCTCTCAATTTTTCGGCCGCATCACGATCATCAATTCCCACAAACTTGATAATGGCGTACTGACCGAGCCACTGTGATTTTTCCACTTCTCGCAATTGAGAGCCCCCGGTGTTTTCAACGATTACCGACCTTAAGCTTGAATATCTTTCCGGAAAGTCTGTAAGCGGGAGAACTTTTAGATCACCCTTGACGCCATGGGCCCTGAGAATTTTACCGATTGAAATGCGCATCTTTATTTGATAATTTCCACGACTACTCTTTTCCCTTCTTTGGTGGCGGCCGCCTTAACCAAAGTCCGAATAGCCTTTGCGATTTTACCTTGCTTGCCAATAACCTTGCCCATATCATCTTCATGAACTTTCAGTTCAAGAATTATTGATTTTTCACCTTCGATTTGCCTTATCTCAACAGATGCAGGATTGTCGACCAGTGAACGGGCCAGAACTTCAACCAGTTCTTTCATGCTGTGGGCGCCTCCTCACCGGAAATCGCAACCTATGATTCTTTCTTTAGTTCCGACAATTTATTGAGCACGCCAGCTTTGTTTAATAAAGCTTTCGCCGTAACTGATGGTTGCGCTCCGCAACTCAACCATTTTAAAGCTAATTCTTCATTAACATTGAGAATCATGGGATTCTTGGTTGGATTATAGTATCCAATTTCCTCAATGAAACGTCCGTCCCGGGGAGAACGGGAATCAGCAACAACAATTCTGTAAAATGGACTCTTTTTAGCACCCATCCGCTTCAGTCTGATTCTTGTGGCCATTATATTTTCACCTCCTTTCAAGAAAACAACGGTAATTTTAGTTTCTTGTTTTTTCCTTGTCCCAATTCTGTAAACTGGCGAACCATTTTCTTGGTTTCTTCAAACTGCTTAAGCAAACGATTAACGTCCTGAACCTTGGTTCCGCTGCCCCGAGCGATGCGCTTGCGCCGGTTGCCGTTAATAATTGACGGATTTCTTCGTTCCGCTGGGGTCATAGAGCGGATTATCGCTTCTATCGTTGTTAATTCTGACGGATCCACGTCTTTCTGCAATTCGCGGAGCTGTTTGGAATTGGAAAATCCCGGTATCATGCTCAACAGTTGATCAATTGGTCCCATCGTCTTGACTTGCTGCAACTGATCCAAAAAGTCTTCAAGCGAGAAACCCTGAGTACGAATTTTCTTTTCCATTTCCTGAGCTTTGGCCTGATCTACATTGGCCTGAGCCTTTTCAATTAAGCTGAGTATATCCCCCATACCCAGAATCCTGGAAGCCATACGATCCGGATAAAACGGTTCGAGTGCGTCAAGTTTTTCTCCCATGCCAACCAATTTTATTGGGCAAGCGGTTACAGCTCGAATGGAAAGAGCCGCCCCTCCCCTGGTATCACCGTCGAGTTTTGTCAGGATAACCCCATCTAACTCGAGCTCTGCATGGAAAGATTGGGCGACATTTACAGCATCCTGCCCAGTCATAGAATCCACGACTAATAAAATCTGGTGAGGCTGGACAGCTGACTTGATGCCTTTGAGTTCATCCATGAGTTCCTGATTAATATGCAGTCTTCCGGCAGTGTCGATGATAACTACGTCATTCGTATGCGAATGTGCGTATTCCAACGCTGCTTTGCTAATCGCAACCGGATTTTGCTGACCCATACTGAATACCGGCATTGCAATACTTTCACCGATAATCTGCAGCTGTTTAATGGCAGCCGGTCGATATATATCTGCGGCGACTAGGAGAGGTCGCCTCCCTTGTTTGTGCAACATTTTTGCTAATTTTCCGCAGGTGGTTGTTTTCCCGGATCCCTGCAGACCAACCAACATGATGATCGATGGCGGTCTTGAGGCCAGAGTAAGCCGGCTGACTTCAGAACCCATTAACGAGACCAGTTCTTCGTGAACTATTTTAATTACCTGCTGGGCAGGAGTCAGGCTTTCCAGTATACCTTGACCAACTGATCGTTCTTGGACTTTCTTGACAAAATCCTTGACAACCTTAAAATTTACGTCTGACTCCAAGAGAGCCAGTCGAACTTCTCGCATGGCCTCTGCCACGTCCGCTTCAGATAGTTTGCCTTTTCCTCGTAAACGTCGGAAGGCCGATTGCAGTTTATCGCTCAATGATTGAAACATCAGAATTGCCCTCCTTGCTCTCGAGTCCAAATTCAGACGGAACATCCGCCAGCTTCTGCAATATGGTTCGCATTCGCTCGCATAGTATACGTTGGTTCGGATTGGGATTCAAAGCATCCAAACATGTCATGCATTCTTCCCAAAGCTGCCGATCATCCTGAAACTTCTGAACAAGTCCCAGCTTTTGCTCATACTTGAACAGTAACCGCTCGCTTCTTCGAAGCAAATCATGAACTGCCTGTCTACTGGTCTGCAACTCGTCAGCAATTTCCCCCAGAGACAAATTCTCGCCGTGATACATGCTCAGAACAAAACTCTGGCGCGAAGTCAGTAACGGGCCGTAAAAATCGAATAATAAAGATATGGTATTAGTGCGATTAACTGAATCTTCCATGTCATCCGTCAAGCATAATTACTTTACAGTGTTTAACTATATCCGCATCCGCTCTTTCCGTCAAGAGGCAATATCGACCACACCCTATCCTTACGGTAATATGGACTATAAAGGCGGTGGTTGCTGATGGACAATGAACCAAATACCGCAGTTCGCGAGCCGCGACGGTGGCATATACTGATCGCGATCTTATTCGGCAGTGTGATGGGGCCTTTGGATTCGAGCATTGTCTATACGAGTCTGCCGACATTAGCCGATTACTTCAGTGTTTCACTGGAAAAAATAAGTTGGATCTCAATGGCGTATCTGATTGTAATGGGAGGATTTTTGCTTCCTTGTGGGAAATTGGGGGATCTCATTGGATTTCGGAAAAGCTATTTGGTAGGATTGCTAGTTTTTGTAATCGCTTCGTTGTTTTGTAGCCTCAGCAGCAGCCTGAATGAGTTGGTGATAGCCCGAGTCCTGCAAGCGATTGGTGCCGCAATGTCATTAGCAATGGCGCCAGCCATCATAACTGCGACCTTCGCTCCCGGAGAGCGAGGCAAGGCGTTAGGAATCCAAGGAATGCTCGTTGCCGTCGGACTGGCAGTTGGTCCCGGGCTGGGTGGATTTCTGATCGATTATCTGGGTTGGCCAAGCATATTTTGGATTAATATGCCACTCGGCATAGTTACCTTCATTTTTGCTTACTTGGTCTTGCCCAAATCGGGGCGCAGCGAGGACAAGTCATTTGATTGGGCAGGCTCGGTGCTTGGATTTTTGTCGCTGGCGCTGCTGATTGTACTGACAAGTCAAGCTTATACTTGGGTGGGTTCGCCTTCAGTGCTTTTCTTAAGCTTTTTAGGGATCGCCTTGACCATTGCCTTTATTCGCTGGGAGATGGTTGTGCCCGATCCGATTCTAGATTTAGGCCTTTTCCGGAATCGAGTCTTTTCTTGGGGGATATTGGCGGTATTGTTCAATTTTATCGCTCAATATGTGGCGGTGTTTTTAACGCCCTTTCTCTTGCAATCTTATTTGCACTATTCGGCTGCTGCCGCCGGTACAATCATGACAGCTTTTCCGTTCACCGTTTTGTTTACTGCTCCAATTGCGGGATCATTGTCCGACCGCTATGGCAGTCAAAGGTTTGCTGCTTTGGGATGTTTCATTTGTGCCGGCGGCATTATATTTCTAAGTATGTCGGCAATGACGAAAAACCTGAATCTGATTGTGGGGGGATTGATCATCCTCGGACTTGGTACCGGAGCATTCCAGTCACCAAATACCAGTGCCGTTCTCAGTTCGGTCAAAACCGCACGTCTGGGTGCAGCAAGCGGTGTAATGGCGACATCCCGAACGATTGGGATGGTCCTGGGGATTTCCATTGCCAGCAATTTGTTTTCGCATCAATATGCTGTGCTGCAGAACCAATTCGTGGATAACGCGTTTGCGATTGCTTTAATGAAGTCTTACCAAGCGGGAGGCTTGATGGCTTGCTTAGCCGGAATCTTTATTTTGATGCAACGGCGAAATTCCCAACAGGCTGCGAAGCTTCAGCAATAGTAGCGGAGGAGGTCAAACTAGAAATTGACGGCGCTAAACAAACTGCGGAATAGAAGAAATGGGATTTTGGGTGAAAAACAGATGCATCGTTCGGCGGTAATGATTCCTTTTTTGGTGCACGAGGGAGAACAGTGTGTGCTCCTTGAAGAGAGAGCCCATCACCTACATCGTCAACCTGGGGAAATAGGGTTTCCAGGTGGGGCAATCGAAATTTCCGATGAAGATGAATTAGCCGCTGCATTGCGTGAAACGTGCGAAGAACTTGGGCTAGAAAGAGACGAAATTGAGATCATCGCACCATTTGATACGATGGTCGCGCCATTCGGAATACTGATTCATACTTTTATTGGTAGAATTGTTCGTCCTGAGCGGATAACGCCTGATCCGCAGGAGGTTGCTTCTTTGCTGTATGTGCCGCTTCGCTATTTGTTGGAAAGCAAACCATTGTGCAGTTTTTTAAGTGTGCAACTCGTTCCTGAAAAAGGCTTTCCATTTCGATTGATCCCAAACGGAGAAAACTATAACTGGAAATCAGGATATTATCCCGAATATTTCTATTTTTGGAACGATCACGTCATTTGGGGTATCACAGCTCGGATCATCTATTATCTGATCGAATCATTGAAGGCGGATAATTAACTATTGCTTCAGGCTGAAGGAAAAGCATCATAGGTCGGACACCAAGCGGTCAGCCCTTTTTCTCACTTGATTGAAAACTTCATTTTCGTCTACTGTCAGCACCCTGCCCTTTTCCAGCAAAATTTTGCCGTCAACGATGACTGTGGACACGTCCGCTGCCAGGCTAGAGAAAACCAAAGTTGAAATTGGTCTGTGCAGTGGCTGCCAGTGCGGCTTGCGTGTGTCAAGCAGGACCAAATCTGCTTTCGCGCCAGGAGTTATCCTGCCGATTTCCGAATCCAAACCCAGGGCTGCAGCTCCCTTTACGGTTGCCATTTCCAATGAAGTATATGCCGAAAGAGCAGTTGGATTGCCGGAAGCTACTTTTTGCAACAGGGACGCAGATCGCATTTCCTGAATCAAATCGAGATTATTGTTGCTCGCCGGGCCGTCGGTGCCAAGAGCTACAATTGCATTCCGAGACAGTAAATCCTGAATCGGGGCAATGCCGCTGGCCAGCTTCATATTGCTTTCCGGATTGTGAGCAATCCCAACCTTACTGCGGGCAAGAATTTGCATTTCTTCTTCAGAGAGATGAACGCAGTGGGCCGCCAATACTGGACTATCGAACAGCCCAATTTGGTTCATCAAAGATACCGGTGTGGTGCCATATTTCGATTGGATTTCGATGACTTCATTTCGAGTTTCCGCTAAGTGAATATGAAGACCGAGATTTAATTCCTTCGCTCTCCTGATTACCTTCTCCAGATAATTTGGAGTGCAGGTGTAGGGCGCATGAGGACCAAGCATGACTGATATTCGTCCATTGCCCTTCCCTCTCCAATCCACTGCGAATTGACATCCCTCATCCAGCGACTTTTCACCTTCTGGAGCAATGCCAATCAAACCCCGTGCTAATGAGGCTCGGATGCCACTTTCTTCAACTGCTTTAGCTACTTCGGGCATAAAAAAATACATATCGGCAAAACATGTAGTGCCGGATTTGAGCATCTCGATGATTGCAAGTAATGTTCCCCAGTAAACATCTTCACTGGTTAGTCTAGCCTCGGCAGGCCAAATCTTCTTTTCAAGCCATTCAAGCAGAGGCATGTCATCAGCGAAACTGCGAAAAAGGCTCATGGCTGCATGAGTGTGTGCATTGACAAAACCAGGGATGGCCAGCAGATCGTTTGCTTGAATAGTGCGGTCAGGTTTCCAATGATCAAGGTTGAGGTTTTGGTCGGCCAATTCATTAGTAGTTCCAATGCCAATAAACTTGTCGTTTTCAATGAGAATATGGCAATTTTCCCGTACTCGCGAATCTTCAGTTAAGGGAATAACTGTCGAGTTTTGAATCAGTATTTTCATTGATCATTTCCCTTCTTTGGATCCTGACCATAAGTATGATTAAAATTGAACTGAATTGAAGCAATCTGATCGGTGGAAAGGATGTGCGGCTTCCCTAATAGTCGGGAAAAACAGTAAATTTGTGCGCCCTTTTCGATTAGTTGACAGATAAGCAAAGCACCGGCCAGGGATGAGGAGACGCCAAGCGCACCGTGGTTTGCAAGCAGCACCCCGGAATTTCCATCCAAGCCTCTGGCCACGGATTGTGCCAATTGCAGGGTGCCGGTTTCTGCGTAGTCAATAACCGGAACTTCGCCGCCAATTACTTGAGCATGTTCTTCTAACAGCGGCGGCAAAGCCACTCGGGCAACCGCCAATGCGCTGGCAAAGGTACTGTGGGTGTGAACTATAGCCTGAATAGAAGAAAAACGTTTGTATATCTCAAGATGGAGGAGTAGTTCCGAAGATGGTTTTCTCGTACCAAGTAATGGAAGGCCCTCCATACTGACGATCGGTATATCCGAAACATGCAAAGAAGCATACTCCATACCGGACGGAGTGATCGCAATGCCAGCTCCACATCTACAGCTTATATTTCCCCAGGTTCCGATAACCAAATCCGATCGGCACATGGATAACGCTGCAGATATTAATTCCTGGCGGGTTTCATCAATCCGCTGACTTGAAAGACTCAATTCCATTTCAGTCTTGCCTCATGTACCGAAAGTCTGTCTTAGCGATTCGGCCAAAGGTGGCGATACTATTCCTCGATCGGTGATTAGGGCAGTTATCAGTTCAGCCGGAGTTATATCAAAAGCAGGATTATAAGCATCGACATCAGGACAGGTGACCAAGGTACCCATGCAGGTGCGAACTTCATCTGGGTTTCGTTCTTCAATTGGAATGAATGAACCGTCAGCAATAGAAAAATCTATGGTTGATTCCGGAGCAGCCACATAAAAAGGGATCTGGTGAGCCTTCGCCAGGACGGCAAGCGTATAGGTTCCGATTTTATTGGCGACGTCGCCGTTGCGGGCGATTCGATCGGCTCCTACTAGGACCAAATCGATTTTCCCCAATTTCATTAAGAATCCCGCCATATTGTCAGTAATCAAAGTTGTTGGTATGTTGTGCTTCAATAATTCCCAGACAGTCAGGCGAGCCCCTTGTAATAGGGGTCTGGTTTCTGTTGCCCAGACGGATATGTTCTTGGATGCTTGATGGGCGGCTTTCACCACTCCTAAGGCAGTTCCCCAACCAGTGGTGGCTAAGGCACCGGCATTGCAATGAGTTAGTATCCGGCTGTTGGGTAAGATTAGTTGCTGACCGAAATCACTCAAACGCTTGTTCATGGCCAAGTCTTCTTGGTAGATGTCCCAGGTTTCATCATGTAAATTCTCAAAAAGCACATTAGCAGTTTGAAATAGATCGGCTTGATCAACCAACCGCAGCATCCGATCCACAGCCCAAAACAGATTGACGGCTGTGGGGCGGCTTGTTTTCAATTGATGGGCGGTATCTCTTAGTAGATGACATAATTCCTGAATCTCAATCTGGGGGGTCCGATCAATAGCCGTTCGGGCAGCTAGCAGTATAGCAAAAGCAGCAACAGCCCCTAAGGCGGGAGCGCCGCGGACTTGCATGCGCTTTATTGCTTCCACCACCTGTCCGCTTTCGCAGCAATTGATGTAGGTTATCTCACCGGGCAGCCGACTTTGATCAAGCAGTATTAAGGTTGAACCGGTCCAATGGATATGTGGTGAAAAGGTATTATTGCGGATATCCATTACTTTTTCCATGAACGCCAAACTTCATCAGCGTATTCTGAAACGCAGCACGCGCCGGTTCTTTGTTCAGGTAAAGCTGATATCGTTTGCATTAAGAGCGTTCGCAAAGATTCGCTTTGTTTTTCCATGATATCTGTTACCTCTTTATGGGTTAGCACATGCGGTGCAATGCCTGCTGCATAATTTGTTACCATGGCAATGGCGGCATAACATAAGCCCATCTCACGGGCAAGAATAACCTCGGGGACATTGGTCATTCCCACTAAATCACCGCCGATTTGTCGGAACATACTAATTTCAGCTGCCGTTTCGAAACGGGGACCTTCAGTACAAATATAGGTTCCTTGCTTGTGCAGATGCAATTGCCTGCTCTCCCCGGCGGCAAACAGATAATTTCGTAATGTGTCGCAATAGGGATGGGTGACATCGACATGAAAGACTCCCGGTGGTCCTCCGACTACGCGGAACGTTCCTTCTCCTTCAAAAAAAGTTTGAACCCGAGCATGAGTAAAGTCGATGAATTGATCGAGCAGTACAAAATCGCCAGGATGCATATCGGGATTTAATGAACCAACAGCTGCTGTTCCGATGATTCGTTCCGCCCCTAGTTCTGCTAAAGCCCAGATATTAGCCCGGTAATTTATCCGGTGAGGAGCAATTTGATGATTGCTGCCGTGACGGGCTAAGAAAGCAATGCGCTTCTCTTGGTACTGACCCGTCAACACCGTTACTTCGCCAAAGGGAGTATTGACTAGAAAGTCGTCTTTGTTTTGGAGCATTTCCGCATCATAAACTCCGGTTCCGCCGATTATAGCAATGCTACATTTCACGATTTATAACTCCTCCTCAATCGAAGAGAGCGTCAACAAAACTATTCGGTTTAAATTCTTGAATGTCCTGAATATTTTCACCGACACCGATCAATTTAACCGGAATTTTGAGTTCACATGCTATTGCCAGCACTATCCCGCCGCGAGCCGTTCCATCAAGTTTGGTCAGAACAATTCCGGTGACACCTGCATCTTGAGCGAATACCCGAGCTTGATTGATAGCATTTTGTCCGGTTGTTGCGTCTAATACTAACAGAACTTCGTGCGGGGCTCCGGGATATTCTCTTTCGACAACGCGTCTGATTTTTCTTAATTCCTCCATTAAATTAACTTTGGTATGCAAGCGGCCGGCAGTGTCAATAATCAAATAGTCAATTTTACGGGCCTTGGCGGCCTGAATGGCGTCATAGACCACCGCAGCCGGATCGGAGCCTTCGTTTTGCCTGATTATTTCTGCATTCGCCCGCTGAGCCCATATTTCTAGCTGTTCGATTGCACCAGCTCGAAAAGTATCGCCAGCTGCCAGCAGCACTTTTTTACCCTGGCTTTTAAGAAAATATGCGAGCTTGCCGATGGTGGTAGTTTTCCCCACACCATTGACGCCGACACAAACAATGACAGTCAGCCCCTGATCCGCGGAATTGAGTTGGACGCTTCCCACCGTTAGCAGCGCGGCCATCTCATCCTTTAAAACTTGCTTCAGCTTGTCTGCCTCTTTTATGCCTTGCTGCTTGGCCTCCGTCCGCATCGACTGCACTAAGTGCATTGCGGTGTACACGCCAACATCCGCTTCAATTAAGGCTTCTTCTAATTCAACGAAAAGTTCTTCGTCAATCGAGCGATGAAAGGTTAAAATTTGCTCGACTTTTTCGGAAAGGACCTGACGAGTTTTAGATAATGTTGATTTTAATCGATCAAAGAGACCCATGGGACCAAGTATCTCCTTTCTGGAGTCAAATTGCTGGGCTGCCTGTTTCCACTATTGCCCGGATGTGAATCGAATATTCGGCATTTGCCTCCATATGCAGATCCCAAATTGGCATAAGCATTGACGATTGATACGTCATCTCCCATCCTGCCTCAGATTGTGAAACCGTCTGCAGCGGAAATCGCCACCAGGTTTGCGGAGTATCAAGCTGAATCGCCACTGATCCGCCGAAGACGTCGTCTTCCAACCGAATATGAGCAGCAGCCTTCGTTTCCGCAAGACTGTTGAAAGAAGCGTCGGCGGCTAAATCCTGATCAATATAGTAGCGACCGGCCACACCACCACCAGCGGGCATAGCCAAATTGAACTCAACTCCGAAACGAGTTTGTATGGTAATGTCAGATAAATTTCGCAATGTGTAATATACATCAAAACCCGATTGGTGGAAGATGAAATTCTTTTCTAGCATAATCTGTACAATCTCATCATTAACGTCTGAATGGACACTACCAATTTTAACAAGAGTAAGATCAATGGGGTTGCCTTTTTCAATATTTCGGATCGAGTATTCGTTATTTACGAAGTCGCCGTAATTGGTGAAATTACTTTTGGAGAAGTCATCAAGGGAAAGCGCCGAAGATATAAAATGGTCGATGCAGGTATTGCGGGCATATGAATCGTAAAAGAGTTTGTTTTTGAGAAGCGGATCTATTTTCCCTTCTCGTTCGTGGATCGTTGCTACCGAATCGCTGGGATTTACATCCTCCGCCACATTAGCTTTTTCTGCAGAACCGACATGATAATGCTCCGGTCGACGAGCAATCGTATTGGCGAGATTATACGCAAGATTGCGATGACTCCATTCAATAATTTGACCTCCTTGAGCAGGAGCAATGGCAAATGACATTTCTGGAGTAAAAATCAAAAATTCACCGTTCCCATCATGATCAAAATCAACATATTCGTAATTGAAGGTACCGGGCTCGGTAAGCATTTGTTCAGCGAGCAGCAGATTCTGATAAACAGCATGTCGAAGATGGGGAAGATAAAGACCGCCAAAGACGCCATGCCAGTAGGCATCGTTAGTCTGTGCTCGCATCAGATGAAGCTTCGCTTTGGAGGCAAGTTCCGATTCCGGCAAGGCCTTTAATCTATAATGGATATAAAACATTTTTTTGTGCATACGATTGCTTTCTGGGTACTTAATTAAGAAGTTCTTCCATATCCCACCGCGCAAGAACTTCTTGTATCTGGCTAGCTCCGAATCCGAACTCATCCGTTCCCAGGCTTGTCCGAACTCAACGGCACTTTCGCTTGGTAGCGACCATTGCCCCATTTCAAAATATGCTGACGTTGGCAAGTAAACGTGCCCTCGGGGAGGGAATGCGTCCAGCGCTTCGCGCATGGTCAGGCAATTGATCCAGGAGCTGTTGGCTTCGATTTCCGACAAAAAATCTTCCAACCACTTGTTTTCATAAACCCACTCGTATGTTCCGGGCCAGCCTCCGTACTTTTCTCCGTCGTCAACAACAATTGCACAAGCATCCTGTTCACGGACAGCTAGGTCTTTGAGAAAATCAATAGTTTTGCCAATAGGTTGAAATGGCGTTAAATATCGAAGCCGGGCGTCAATGGGAAAGACAGCAAGCGGAAGATTTTCTTCATCGGTGAGGTAATAGCCTTTCAAATCTGCTTCCGACTTCCCAATCGACAGGAACGGGTAATCATCTACTAAAACGTACTCAATCCCAGATTCAACAATTGATTTGACTACCGAAGAATCCCACACCCGTTCTGCCAACCACATTCCCCGCGGTCGGATGCCAAATTTATTTTCAATGTATCGGGACAGCAGCATGATCTGATCATAACGATCAGATTCAGGAATACTTGCTAATATCGGCTCAAAATAACCGCCGCCCAGAATCTCAATCTGGCCTCTGGCGGACAACGATTGCAGAAGCCCAATTACCTCCGGACAATTCTGATCCAGCCATTCGAGCAAACAACCACTGAAATGGACAGTAATTTTAACACCGGGATGGCTGGCTAAGCACCGTAAAAAAGGGAGGTAGGACTTGTCTGCAAGTTTACGAAATACGAAATCGAAGTTGCCTGAAGGCTGGTGACAATGAATCCCAAACAGCAGATTGACCTTTGCCATCCTTTTACCTCCTTATACCAAACCGCTACACGAGAACATCTCCGGCAATAATCCGAATAATTTCATTTTCTCTATTTAGAATTAAATTACCATTTTGGTCCAAGTCTACGGCAGTACCCTCGACAATCTGGTCATCGACCAATACCTTAATGCGTTTACCGAGTGTTTCTGAATGACGCTTCCATTCATCGACAATGCTGGCGAATCCTTGCTCAATCCAAATCGAATAGTATTTTTCCAATTGCTCGAGACAACAACAAAGCAACTGATCACGAGCCACTATGGTTCCCGTCTCAAGAGTGATTGAGGTGGCGGGAGCTAATAAATGGTTCGATAAAGAAGTCAAGTCAGAGTTGCAGTTTATCCCTATGCCTACAACAATATGATGTACTCGATCCATGTCAGCGCTCATTTCAGTAAGTATGCCAACTAATTTACGCCCCTGGCAAAGGATGTCATTGGGCCACTTTATGGTGGCCGGAATACCGGCGACTTCGCGAATAGCCTTAACAATTGCCACAGCCACAACCAAAGTGGCTACGGCCGCTTTGGAGGGAGAAACATTCGGTCTGAGCACGATGGAAAAATAGAGGTTTACGTCCGGTGGAGAGATCCATCGCCTCCCCAATCTACCCTTGCCATGGGTTTGGTGGCCGGCTAAGACAACAGTACCAGGGGCAGCTTCTTGACGCGCCAATTGCTTGGCAACGTCATTCGTTGAAGCGGTTTCCGACAGATAAATAAGACGGTGGCCCATCCAACTCGTTTTGAGGCATAAGCCAATCTCTTCGAGTGATAAATCCTGCTGTGGGCGGCTTAGTAAGCGATAGCCTTGCCGGGGCTGAGCTTCAATTTTATAACCGGATTCACGGAGTTGTTCGATATGCTTCCAAATGGCGGTTCGAGATATCCCCAAATCATTGGCTAGAGTCTCACCTGAAATATATTCCTGGCTTATGAGCAATTTTTTGAGTAGCTTCAGTTTGACACTGTCTTGAGATATTTCCAAACTATCCATTATTATCCTCGCTATTCCGAGCTAAGTGCTTCTCTTGCCGCTTCTTGCTCGGCCTCTTTTTTGGATCGTCCGTTTCCTGAACCCAGCAGCTTCCCTTCAAAGAAAACCGCAGCTTCAAATTGTTTCTCATGATCGGGGCCAAATTCCCTGATTACCTGATAATAAACTGATTTGCCGTAGGCTTTGTGGAACTTTTCCTGCAGGGCAGACTTCCAATCCTTGTTTTGCACAGAAAGGACCGAGTCCGGATGTGAAGTCAATAACTGCCAGACTAAAGCTTTGGTATCGTTCCACCCAACGCTAAGAAAGAATGCCCCGATGATCGCCTCCAAAGCATCAGCCAAATTCGATAGGCGGTTACGACCGCCGCTCAATTCTTCTCCCTTCCCCAATAGAAGACATCCACCCAAGTCTAATTGCTTTGCGACCATCGCAAGACTTCTTGTGCAAACCAACTGAGCTCGACGGCGGGTAAGTTCCCCCTCGGGTTGATCGGGGAAGGCACGAAAGAGGTACTCCGCCACAGCCAAATCAATGACTGCGTCCCCAAGGAATTCCAAACGCTGATTATCTTTAAGGCCCATCGCGACTGATTCATGAGCAAAGGATGGATGAGTCAATGCGGTGTTTATGAGATCTAAGTCAAGATTCGGATCGACAGTCCCGATTCCTGCTACTAAATTTCTTAATTGCGCAGATCTACATTCATTCATGACTGCAGTAGCCTGATTATTAAGCTGTTAAGATCGTCGATGGTATGTAATTGCATCAGTTCCTGGTCGGGAAAGTCGAGATCGAATTCGTCTTCCAATCTCAGGATTATCTCGATTAAATCTAGAGAATCGGCTTCTAAATCAGAGATTTTGTTTTCCCGGCTCAGCAATCCAGGATCTCGCTCTAAATACTGCGCGATAACCATCTGGATTCTCGGAAATATTTCAGTAATCGGCACGGAAGCTCCTCCTGCTCGACGAGAAAAAACATTTATAGATTGTCTGGCTCGATTTGAGTCTTAAATGCTCCTTCAATCCGCAAAATTAGTTCTTTATTTATATGTTCGTTGGCCCGGCGGATAGCGTTGCTTATGGCTTTTTTATCTGAACTGCCGTGGCAGATTATACTCAATTTACGTACCCCCAGCAGCGGGGCTCCTCCAAATTCCTTGTAGTCTAAGTTGGATTGTAATTGTCTAAAGGCGGGCAAGGCTAAATAGCCGCCTAATCGGCTGCGCCAGGAAGAATAGAAGGTTTCTTTGGTCATGCTGATAATTGCTTTGGCTAAGCCCTCAGCTGTTTTAAGGACTACGTTCCCGATGAATCCGTCACATACTATGACATCGCATTTGTCAACAAATAGATCCCGGCCCTCGACATTACCAATGAAGTTTAAATCGGATTGGGTTAACAATTGGAAACTCGCTTTGGTTAATTCATTTCCCTTTCCAGCCTCTTCGCCAACGTTTAATAAACCAATCCGAGGCTTGTCAATAGCTAAGGCAACCTGGGCAAATATGCTGCCCAAATAGCCAAACTGAAGCAGGTGCTTGGCTCGGCAGTCAACATTGGCACCAGAATCGATTAGAATCTTGGGTCCTGAGGGAGAAGGAAGTATTGTTGCAACAGCTGGTCTTTCAATGCCATGTATGCGTCCCAATAATAATGAAGCTGCTGCCATTTGGGCTCCGGTGCTGCCGGCAGAAACAACCGCATCGGCTTGACTGTTGCGAACAAGCTGAGTCGCAACGACAATTGAGGAATTCTTTTTCTTGCGGACCGCAGTCACCGGGTCTTCATCCATAGTGACTAATTCCTCCGCTGCAATGATATCCAAGCGGTCCTTCAAATTGTTACCAATCGCTACGGAGGAAAGACAAAATTCAAGCTCCCGATTTATTATTTCAACTGCTCCCACCAGCAGAATTCGTATATTTTGCTCTTGAAGTGCCTGAATTGCTCCTTTAATTATTTCACGGGGGGCGAGATCTCCGCCCATTGCATCCACAGCGATCACATTCATATGATTACATCACCTCTATTATAAAAGGTGCTGCCAAGAAGCAGCACCTTCGAGAAAAATAATGGCGTACTAAACACTTAAAACCTGGCGTCCATCATACTGACCACATGCAAGACATATGTGATGCGGTGCTTTCAATTCGTGGCATTGAGGACATTCGACAAGCTTGGGTGCCGTAGCCTTCTGTTGAGCTCGTCGGCTTGCGATCTTGCTCTTTGAGCGCCTTCTCTTGGGAACTCCCATCTCAAAACCTCCCTTCAATTCCTCATCTATTCAATAAATTCTTTAGATTTTCCAGCCGAGGATCAATCTCCGGCTTCTGACATTCACAATTAGATTCATTTAATTGATGTCCGCAAAGTGGGCATAATCCTTTGCATTCTTCGCTGCATATCGGAGACATCGGCAGCGTTAGTGCAATGGCTGAAGCCACTATTTCATTCAAGTCTAAGAGCTGTTCATCAAAAAATATTACGTCCTCATCTCCATTAAATCTCTGCTCCTGTTCCGGGTCATGTTCAAATTGTTTGGGGAAACAGGTTGTAGTTTGATCGATTATAATATTTAAAGGAAAGTAATTTAGACATCGGGAACATTCCATTTCAAGTGTCAAATCAGCTTCAAACCGAAGTAAAACTGCTCCTTCGACTGATTGCGCCTTGACTGTAACCGGCGAAGGAATTTCGATAGAATGTACACCTGGAAGTTCTCGAGCAAGCAACGGATCTAGTTCAAACATGAATTCTGCAGTTTCATACCTTTGCAGGAGAGCTGCCAAGTCTACCTTCATTCGCGATCCTCCGTTTGATTGTCACTCGTATATTCTACTGAGGCGTTCAGATAATGTCAAACCAAACGGGAAAAACAAAGTCCCCCGGAGTATAACGCCGGGGGACTTCAATCCCAAATGCAATGTTTCTAGTTTCCGGCTTTCTGTGCGATTTCATAAGTATCGCGAGCAATCACCAATTCTTCATTCGTGGGGATGACCAAGATCTTAATCTTGGAATCAGCGGCCGAAACGTCAGCTTCCTTGCCGCGAATCTTATTCTTTTCTTTGTCAAGTTTAATGCCAAGGAATTCCAGATCCTCGCAAATCATCTCCCGGATGTTAATCGCATTTTCACCCAAGCCGGCAGTGAAAACGATACAATCACAGCCGTTGAGCAATGCAATGTAGGCTCCGATATATGACTTGACTCGATTGGCATATACCTGCAAAGTTAATTTAGCTCGCTCATTTCCTTTTTCGGCCGCTTCGCTGATGTCCCGGAAGTCATTGCTGACGCCAGACAAGCCAAGAGCGCCTGCTTTTTTATTGAGGTAATTGTTAATTTCAGCTGGTCCCATATTCAGTTTTTCCATAATGAAGAACACGATCGCCGGATCGATATCTCCGCTACGGGTTCCCATCACGAGACCCTCAAGCGGGGTGAATCCCATTGAAGTGTCGATTACTTTTCCACCGTCGACAGCCGCCATGCTGGCTCCGTTGCCTAAATGCAGGGTGACAATTTTTGTTTGCTCAACCGGCTTATTCAACATCTGTGCTGCACGATGGGTGACATAAAAGTGGGAGGTGCCATGGAAGCCATAGCGCCGGACCCGATATTTTTCATACAGTTCGTAGGGGATTGCATACATAAAATTCTCAGCGGTCATGGTCTGATGGAAAGCAGTGTCGAATACTGCTACATGAGGAACATTGGGAAGCACTGCTTGGCAGGCCTCAATTCCCATGAGGTTGGGAGGATTGTGAAGAGGAGCGATGTCAAAACAGTCTCGGATGACTTGCTTCACCTCATCAGTAATCAGCACAGATTTTGAGAATGCTTCTCCGCCATGGACGACTCGATGACCGACTGCCTTGATCTCAGACAAGTCCTTGATGACGCCATATTCGGGATGGGTAAGGGTTGCCAGTACCAATTTCATGCCTTCAGTATGATCAGGCAAGTCTTTTTCAATGACAACCTCGGCTTGTCCTTCGCGCTTATGTCCAAGCACTGTTCCTGGAATTCCAACCCGATCAACTAATCCACGGGCAAGCACTGATTCATCGATCATATTAAACACTTGATATTTGATAGACGAACTTCCGCAGTTAACTACGAGCACATTAAAACTCATACAAATGCTCCTCCTTGTTTGCTAAATCAGTCTATTGCGCTTTGACTGCTGTCATAGCTACGACATTTACGATGTCCTCAACGCTGCAACCACGCGAAAGGTCGTTGACTGGTTTCGCCATTCCTTGCAGGATGGGACCAATTGCCTCCGCTTTGGAGAGCCGTTGCACGAGTTTGTATCCAATATTACCTGCCTGCAGGTCAGGGAAAATAAGTACGTTGGCTTTGCCGGCAACCGTACTGCCTGGAGCTTTGGATGCGCCAACCTTGGGAACGAGCGCTGCATCAGCCTGGAATTCCCCGTCAACCGGTAGTTCCGGCCACCGTTGTTGTGCAATTTTGGTTGCATTTACAACTTTGTCTACAACCTCGTGAGAAGCGCTTCCTTTTGTGGAGAAAGAAAGCATGCCGATCACAGGATCTGAAATGCCGGCTAATTGTCGCGCAGTTTGAGCCGATTGATAAGCGAATTCAGCCATTTGCTCAGCGGTGGGTACCGGAGTGACAGCACAGTCGGCAAAAACAAACAAACCGCGATCACCAAATTCACACTCAGGTACAATCATGATGAAGGCGCCGGAAACGGAGGTCATACCCGGAGCAGTTCGGATAATCTGGAGGGCCGGTCGCAAAACATCGCCGGTTGTATTACGTGCTCCAGCTACTTCTCCGTGAGCGATATCTTTATAAACAAGCATTGCCCCGAAATAAAGCGGGTCGCTGAGAAGGGCCTGCGCTTTATCGATAGTCATGCCCTTGCTCTTGCGCATTTCGCAAAACTCATTCACAAATGATTCGAAATAAGTAGATTTGCTCGGGTTAATTATTTCAGCACCGGAAATATCAGCCCCAACCTGCCGAGCCACTGCTGCTACTTCGTCTGTGTCGCCTAAAAGAATAAGATTGGCCAACTGTTCCTTGAGAATGATTTCGGTTGCTTTTACTGTCCGCTCTTCAGTACCTTCGGGCAAGACGATTGTCTTGCGATTGCTGCGAGCTTTTTCTCTAATTTGCTCGAGCAAAGTCATAAGTACGCCCCCTTTTAAAAAATTTCGGGTTCGCTATCCCCAACATATTTATTATATAGCAGCAATCCGCATAATGGAACACTTTTCGACTTCATTCTTGCTTCTATGTAACCTGCATCTTGCGGAGTTCTTCTCTCCCGGCTTTAATTTCGCGTAATTGTTTTTCGAACGATCCTATGGTTCGCTCAAGAGTTTCTTCGAGGTTCTTAAGCACGTCGTCTGCGTATTCATTTGCTCCCTGACGGATTTCGCGCGATACACGCTGTGCTTGTTCTACGATCTGTTCGGACATTTCCTGAGCTTGCCGGGTGACTTCGTGGCCTTCAACTAACCGCCCCATCTGATGTCGAGCTTGTTCCATTAATTGGTCAGCCTCGGTCCGAGCTTCTCGCAAAACCCATTCTCGGTCCCGATAAATTCGTTTGGCTTCCTCGAGTTCTTCCGGCAGGGCTTCTCTGATTTGATCTATATAGTCAAGCAATTGATCGCCGTCGACAAACAGCTTTTCGGTAAGCGGAAGCCTCTTCCCGTTATCAACAAATTGTTCTAATTCGTCAAGTAATGCCATTAGCTTCATGTGCGTCCCCCCCGTTAATATCTTCATCCCGAAGCTGATATATTCTGATTTGAGTATCCCCATACATTCTATGCTTTACACAAAAAAAATTACCATACTGATCTCGCAATGTTTCTTTGCATGAAGTTTCGGAAGCGATGAGTCCCCCCGGCTTGATTAAACCAAGTTGACCTAAAGTGTCCAAGGCCCATTCGGTATAACCTTGAAAATATGGGGGGTCAATGAACACCAGGTCAAAGGCGTCATTTCTGGCCGATAATTGATTTAAAGCTGAACTGGCCTCGCAGGCCAATATTTCAGTCTGGATGGGATTATCAGTGACCAGAATATTTTGTTTGAGGTGTTTGATAACAAAGCGCTCGCGCTCGACAAAAACAACAAACAACGAGCCCCGACTTAAAGCCTCGATTCCCAAAGATCCGCTGCCGGCGAAAAGGTCCAGCACCCGAGCATTGACAACCTTTTCTCCCAGCATATTAAAAAGTGCGGATTTAACTTTACCAGTGGTGGGTCGAACCGCGTCACCGGAGGGGACTGAAAGTAATCTACCTTTAAACTTTCCGCTGATAACTCGCATATGTACCCAGACACCACAATTCTTGTAACAATAATAGCATGTGTAGGCTTAGATAAGAACCATGATTAAAGATGTAAATGAATACCAAATATCGAATTTCATTTAAAGGTATTTGAACGATCTGTGACAATCTAAGCAATAATACCCAGAACTAATTGCAGGTTCTGATTTGTTGTCAGGATGAGGCGCATTGGATTGCTGTGAATTTTGTCCCCGCAGTAGATTGTCGAGCAGCCACATAACTAGAGCGGCACATAGCATAAGCGGCTTTCGGCTGATTAAGCCAACAATTCCTAAAAGAACCAGCCAAGGATTAAATCGGAAGTACCGTTCTTTTTGAACACGGGGCTGATTGCTGACCTTATCTGAACCACATCGGGGGCAACTGGCCGCCATTATCATCATCTCCAATTGCAACGAATGAAAAAATTGATTATTCAACTGTTATCAAAAGGTAACAGGAAGGTTGTCCACCATAATACGATTCGACCTCGATTTCCGGGAAAACGCGTTTTAGTGTTTGCTCGATTTCTGCCATTTCATTTTCCGCGGTGTCAATTCCCCAATACAATGAAAGCAATTCGTCTTCGGTTTTCAGCAAGTGATTTACAAGTTTTACGATGATTGCGTCGAGATTTTGATCGAAAATCTCGATTGCGTCTGTGATCTGGGCGCAGTACCCGCCTGTTGCTGGGGTTCCCCTGGTTTTGTCCTGAACAGGCGAACATCGCTGAATGATTGCGGAGCGAACATCGTTAAGTGCTGTAGTTATAGCTGAAATATTTTGATCCAATGGAAGCTGGGGCTGAACGGCGAGCAAAGCTCTCACAATTTGCGGAAAACTGACAACATCCCAAATTATGGTTCTTTTAGGGCTTGCCTTTGCTGCCATTTCTGCCTTCCGGTGTGACATCGAAGAATGAGGCAGAATTACTATTTCTGGAGCAGGACAGTCCTGGATCGCCTCGATCAAATCTTCAGCCTGAGGGTTCTGTTCAAGTCCAGCGTCAATAATCAGCGCCGATCCGAGACTTCTTAAAATTTCTATTAGCCCAACTCCGCTGACAACGGCAATAACGCCAAATGAATTGAATGGTTGCGGCGGAATGTAATTTTGAACTGGATTGTCTAATTGGCGGGTAATATTATCAATTTTAATGTTAATTATCGGACCAAGATCTTGGCAGGAGCGGATTACTTGGCCAGGATAGCTCGTATGAATATGGATGCGAGTTACCGGCTCGGCATCAACCGTCATTATGCTTGTTCCCCATCGGGCGAGCTCTTGCTGCAAGAACGGTGACAGCGGTTGAGTACTCTCAATCACAACCTCAGTGCAATAAAGGCAGTCAGGAGGATACTGCTCAGTGTCAACCTTAGAGACGATGCCGTCTAAGCGCTGAGTATAACGTATGTCATTGATCGCTAAATCTTGGCTATGCGAAAATTCCGCTGAAGTGGGTATCGAAGCAGGTGTGGAAAGCTGCGTTAAAGCTTCAAACATTCCTTCCAGGACTAGCACGAAACCTTTCCCGCCGGCATCGATTGTATTGTACTGACTAAGCGCCGGTAGGAGCTCGGTTGTCCGATACAGTGTTTCTCGCGCTACTTTAACTGTCACAGCGAGCAAAAGAAGCAGGTCATCCTCTTTCCGACTGGAATGGAGAGCTGTTCTGGCTGCTTCTCGGGCAACGGTTAATATTGTTCCTTCCACCGGATTTACGGTTGACTTATAGGCATATTCTACTCCCTGCTGGAGCGCCTGTGCAAACTGCTGGGCATTGGCAATTTCAAGCCCGTCGAAACGAGCTGAGAATCCACGGAGTAATTGAGACAATATGACGCCGGAGTTGCCGCGTGCCCCCAACAGAGCACCTTGTGCCGAAGCTTTGACTATAGACGAGATCCGCTTTTTGTCAGCTGCATACGCAGCTCGGAGCGCAACCTGCAAAGTGTGCAGCATGTTTGTGCCGGTATCTTGATCAGGTACCGGGAAAACGTTCAGCGCGTTGATCAAATCTTTGTTCGTTGCTAGCTTATCTTCGCCTTTGCTCAGCATAAATAACATAGCCGAGCCATCAATTTCCCTGATGCTTTGCAAATTCGTTTCTCCCGGCAATAAATTGATAGGAGTTCTGGGCGTTCAAAATCGACCGCATTGAAACTGACGGTAAAGCTGTTGGTCAATACTTATTATTCAATTCTTTGAGGCCCGAGTCAAATAATTGGTGTCTTCTTGTGCAGCGAAGAAAAGCGCGCTATAATACTGTTTGGCATTGTGAAGGAGGTGTGTATTCTGTGGCTAAGTGTACGATATGTGGAAAGGGTGTAGTGGCGGGCTTTCAGCTCAGCCATTCGCATATCCGAACCAAACGGAAATGGGCCCCAAATATTCAGTCAGTAAAGGCGCTTATTGGTGGATCACCAAGGCGAATCAAAGTATGTACTCAATGTCTCAAGGCGGGAAAAGTCGCAAGAGCTAACTAGTCGTCGGGAGGAAGAAGTAAAGAGCATCGATTTTCGATGCTCTTTTTTTGTGCCGTTCATATCTATGGCTCGATCGATTTATCCACATCTCCGAATTTATCATTGGGATCATCAGCGTCGATATCGCCACGCTTGCCGCAGACCAGGTAAATGACCCACTCGGCTACATTAGTGGCATGATCGGCGACCCTTTCCAAATACATGGCGACAAAGAGAAGATGTGTTGCCTGTCGAATTGTTGAGGGATTCGCCATCATGATTAATAATAGCTCCCTGAATACCTGCTGGTACAAATCATCTACTTCAGTTTCCAATGGTTTGAGGCTGTATGCCATGGCGACATCGCGTTTAACATAAGCAGTTAAAACCTCATGTATCATCCGCTGCGCCAGAAATGCCATTCTCGGGATGTCGATCAGCGGTTTAATCAGCGGTTGCCCCTCCAAGGCGATGGTTACTCGTGCGATATCAACAGCATGGTCACCAATCCGTTCCAGGTCGGTTACGATTTTCAGCGCAGTTCCGATTGTTCTCAAGTCACCGGCCATTGGCTGTTGTAAAGCCAGCATGCTGAGACAACGATCTTCAATGACATGTTGCATTTCATCAACAAGATCATCTTCATCAATTACTTTCCGGGCTAAATTGGGATCCTTATCGGCCAAAGACTTTACCGCCCAAGCGATAGCAGACTCCACCTGCGTGCCCATTTTCAGAACTTGCTCTTTTAATTCCTCAAGCTCTTGTTGAAAGCTTTTTCTAGCCACGCTATACCTCCGTTTGTACTCAGGGTGCAATTATCCAAAACGCCCGGTAATGTAATCCTCTGTCCGCTGGTCTTTAGGATGGGTAAATATGGATTTTGTTATTCCGTATTCTATCATTTCACCCATCAGAAAAAAAGCGGTGAAATCAGAAACGCGGGCCGCCTGTTGCATGTTATGAGTAACAATAACAATTGTATAAGAACTTTTCAACGTATGAATGAGATCTTCCAGTTTTGCGGTTGAGATCGGATCGAGTGCAGAAGCCGGCTCATCCATTAAAATCACTTCCGGATTTGTTGCTAGCGTTCGAGCTAAAACCAGTCGTTGCTGCTGACCTCCCGATAATCGCAAAGCAGGAGAAGACAATCGGTCTTTAACCTCGTCCCATAATGCTGCTTCACGAAGACATCGCTCAACAATCAGATTTAAATCGGATTTCTGGACTCTTCCGAGTATCTTAGGTCCATAGGCTACGTTTTCATAAATAGATAGAGGGAAAGGATTGGGCTTTTGAAATACCATACCGACTCGTCGGCGGAGATCGACCACATCAATTTCGGAATTGTTGTAAATGTTAATACCGTCTAAAGTTATTTGGCCATCTACTCGTGCTCCTTCGACCAGATCGTTCATTCGGTTGAGGCATCGCAAAAAACTTGATTTGCCGCATCCAGAAGGACCGATCAATGACGTAACGTGGTGCTTTTTGATATCTAGAGAGATTTTGTCAAGTGCTCGAAACTTATCGTAGTGCAAGGTAACATTGCGTATTACGATTTTGTTTTCACTATCCACCAATGGTTATCCTCCTGCTCGGCCTGCGTTTCAAATACTTTAGCATACTAAACTAGAATTGACTAAACCGCGAAGACATTCTACGCATAAGAAAATTTGCCAAGAGATTTATTGCAAAAATTGTCATAACCAGAATGGAAGCAGTGGCGAAAGCTCGCTCCATTGAAATCCCTTCTGAAGCCAGAATATACAAATGAACAGCGAGCGAGCGAGCGGGATCAGACAAGGTCTGCGGCATGTTCAGCGAACTTCCGGCAGTCAATAAAACGGCTGCTGTTTCACCAAGGGCTCTTCCGAATGAAAGTATAATGCCAACCGCTATACCAGGTATTGCACTTGGCAGAACCACGAATCGAATGGTTTGCCATTTATTTGCGCCAAGGGCATAGCTCCCTTCGCGATAACTGAGTGGGACAGCCTTCATCGCCTCTTCCGCAGTTCGTACTATAGTGGGCATTACCATTAAAGCCAGTGTCATTGCGCCAGAGATAATCGACCAGCCCATTTTCAGCTTAATAACAAAGAAGACGAAGCCGAAAAGCCCGAAAACGATCGAAGGAATCCCAGCCAGGGTTTCCGTTGCATATCTGATAAGACTGGTAGCCGCCCCCTGGCGAACATATTCATTCAAGAATACAGCAGCTCCGATGCCAATTGGCGCTGCCAGCATTAAAGACAACCCCACCAACATTAGGGTGCCAATAATGATCGGATAAATCCCTCCTTCTTTTCCCATTCTCGAGGGAGAAGCAGAAACGAATTCGAAACTTAAAGAAGATAAACCATTAGCTAATATATACAATATTAAAAGCAACAATATGCTTAAGGTCACAAGCGCAACTGACCAGAAGACTAGAAACCAGATTCGTTGTCGAGCATACCTATTCAAAACTTAAAAATCCTCCGATCAATTCCTCACCGCTTGTCGGGAGATAGCAGTTACCAATAGGTTGAGCAGCAGAATGAAAAAGAACAGCACGGCTCCAGTAGCAAAAAGCGCTGCCTGGTGATCGCCGGCTGCGTATGCCATTTCGAGTACGATGTTACCGGTTAAGGTTCGAGTGGGATCAAGGATTGAAGTTGGAATGGCGGTCACATTTCCTGTCACCATGATGATGGCCATTGTTTCCCCAATAGCTCGGGCCATGCCTAATACAATTCCGGCAATGATTCCCGATGAAGCTGCGGGAAGTAATATTCTATGTATTGTTTGCCAATGAGTAGCTCCTAGGGCAGCGGAGCCTTCCTTATACTCTTTTGGTACCGACCGCAGCGACGTCTCCGATATAGTAATTATTGTTGGGAGAATCATGACGGCTAGGACAATTGATCCAGCCAAGACGCTGTACCCGTTTCCTCCAACATAGACCCGAATCCACGGAACTAAGAGTGTCATGCCAAAAAAACCATAGACAACAGAGGGGATTCCGGCAAGTAGTTCAATGGCTGGCCGCAATATCCGTATCATTAACGGCGGGGCGAGTTCAGCCAAAAAAATTGCTCCAGCCAATCCCATCGGGACTCCAATACTTAGCGCACCAAAGGTAACAGCGATTGAACCGACAATCATCGGCAATATCCCGAAAACGTCTTGATTCGGATACCAGTGACTGCCAAAAAGAAATGACAATCCGCGGCTGTGGATTATCGGCCAGCCGGCAATAAAGATGTAAAACGAGATTGTCAAAACTGCAAGTACGGCTGACAAGGCGCATGCAAAAAAGACTGCGTGAACGAAATGATCGGTCAGCTTGTTCATTCGGTTTGAACTGATCATATTAGGTAGCTCTCCCTAGGCCAAAACAGGAAACCGAACCAGAAGGTCCGGTCAGCTGTATATACTTCAGCAAATTGAATTTACTTTTTAAATTTAACCAGACCTTCCTTTTCAACGTGGGCTTGCCCTTCGGATGAGAGCACAAAATCGATGAAAGCTTTGACGGCTCCGGTGGGTGCGTCCTTAGTCAAGTATATAAAAGGGCGGCTGAGTTTATAGCTTCCAGCGTCGACGCTGGCGGCTGTAGCTTCGATTCCGTTGATTTTGATCGCCTTAATGTCCTGATTGAGGGAGGCAAGTGATACATAGCCAATGGCCAGGGGATCAGAAGCCACAGCTGTCCGCACCGCACCCGTCGAATTTTGCACCAGGGCTTTGCCGATAATTGGATTATTCTTTCCCATTACCAATTCTTCGAAAGCGCCACGGGTTCCTGAGCCTGCCTCGCGGGTGATGATTGTAATTTGCTTGTCAGTTCCCCCGAATTGCGACCAGCTTAAAATCTGCCCCGAGTAAATCCGCCTGATGTCTTCGACACTCAAATCAACCACGGGGTTGCTGGGATGCACGATAATTGCAATGCCGTCTCGCGCAATGATGAACTCTTGAAGGTTAGCGCCCTTCTCTTCGGCGGTAAGTTCGCGAGATGAAGATCCGATTTGTGCAGCTCCGCTCTTGGCGGATTGGATTCCGGCGGATGAGCCACCGCCTTGGACATCGATCTTGATTGCGGGATTCTTCGCCGTAAAAGCCTCCACCAATACCTCTGACAACGGTTGTACTGAAGTGGATCCGGCAATTGTGAAATGATTGGTAGCAGCTGGCGGCTGCGATGGCGTTGAGGTAGCGGCTTCCTGCTTCGAACAGCCGGCAACAAACAAACCGGCGAATGCCAAAAGACCAAAAACTAGAAGCTTAATCCTGAGGCTGTTCTTTCTAATGCCTTGCTTCATTCTGCATCCTCCCTGTACAAATTGAGAGCCTGCGCAGCTTTCTCTATATTGTTATACCAAGCCTATGTTAAGAAACTGTTAAGAGTGTTTAACCGATAATTAAAGTTGTTTTGATCGGGGGATGGCAAACGTGAAGGTTGATCCTTGGCCGACTTGACTTGTCGCCCAAACTTTGCCTTCCTGAGCTTCAACCAGATGTCGAACGATTGATAATCCCAGCCCGGTTCCGCCAAGATTGCGTGATCTGGAACGTTCAACTCGAAAGAACCTTTCGAATATTCGAGTTAGTTCAGCCTCGGGAATGCCCGGTCCCTGATCCTTAACAGCAACTTCGACCGAACTGTCCAGAACTGTCAAAGATATTTCGATTTTGCTACCGGCTGGTGAAAACGCTATGGCGTTTTCAAGCAGGTTGAGCAGAATTCGCTTGATATAATCATAGTCGCCAACAATATAAACGGGATGATCTGGTATGGCAAAAACAATTTGAAGATCCGCCTCATCTGCAGAATTCCTAAGTAAGGTTATAACTTCCAAGATCGGTTGGACAAGATCGATATTTTCGGCTGGTTTTTTTTCAACAGTGGATTCAATCCTGGCCAATTCCAACAATTCCTGAACGATGCGTTCCAGCCGGGCTGATTCATCACATATAATTTTTGCGAATTCTCGGGCTGAAGCGGGGTCAACTTCGACAGTATCAATCAGCGTTTCGGCAAAGCCTCTGATAGCGGCCAGAGGGGTCCGCAACTCGTGAGATGCATTGGCGACAAAGTCGGTTCGGATTCGTTCTAACCGGCGCAGCGTGGTGATATCGTAAATAACAACCAGACATCCGGCGTAGCTGGAGCTATCGCCGGTAACTGGGACAATGTTGATTTGCAGAATCCGCCCGCTTTCTCCGGGAAGAATGATTTCGGATGTGATCCGCTGCTTGCTATTCAAGGCTTCCTCAATCAAGATTGATATTTGTGAATTGCGGGTGGCACCAGTCGGCAGTAATCCCGGAGTCATAATTCCGGAAACGCCCAACAAATGTTCGGCAGCTGGATTATACAAATCAAGTTTTCCCTGACCATTAAAAAGCAGAATACCGCTGCTGGTATTGTTCATAACCGCTTCTAATTTTTGTTGATTTTGTCGGAGATCTCGCAAAAGGTTCTGGAACCGACCAGCCATATGTTCCATCGATTTGCCTAAATCACCGATTTCATCGGGACGCTGCAATTGGATGGATGGGAAATCTCGATCAAATCCTCCCCGCGACAAACTTCGCGACCACCTGATCAAAGCCGAAATGGGCTCAATTATCGTACTCTCGGTTCGATACACGAATGCAATCAAAAGTATAGCCGCTAAAGCCAGAATCCCTCCAAAAATTTGCAGTGCCGTCCAGCCCGGGGCAGAAATGACACTTGTTGGTGCGGCCAAACGGATGAATCCAATGAAATCCGGTTTGGCCTGAAAGGAAACAGCTACGTCCAAATTGTCTTGCTTCTGGGTCAAGCTGAAGCGTCGACTAATGCCCAGGCCTTCTTTGGCAGCCGCCTCGATTTCAGGCCGAGTGGCATGATTGGCCATCATCTGGTAATTTTCCTCCGAATCAGCCAGCACCACTCCAAATTGATCAATAACGGTTACGCGCGCTTCGGATTGGCTGGCAAATCTTTGTGCCAGTATCTGCCAGCCAGCATTGTCTTCTGGAATTCGGTATTCATTGCTAATCAATTCTCGAAACAGAGAAGCCTCGGCAACCAGCCGAGACTCTCTCAAAGTAAGATCATACCAAGATATGATGGCATAGAATGTTAATGATAAAATCGCTGCCCAGGCAATGATTGCCAACGAAATAATTCCCGTCAACTTCCATTTGAGGCTTCGCATGGTCTACGGCCTCCCCGATATCAAGTCTGGATCAACAGAATTACACAGCGTAAGCCAATCTATTCGAGGGATTTCAAAAGATTGGCCATCTCGATTGCACTCAAAGCTGCATCCCAGCCTTTGTTGCCCGCTTTGGTGCCTGCCCGTTCTATTGCTTGTTCAAGGGTGTCTGCAGTTATGACCCCGAAAATCACCGGCTTTCCGGAGAGCAGACTGATGTGCGCAATGCCCTTGGTAACTTCATTGGCGACATAATCAAAATGGGGTGTCGCTCCACGAATCACAGCTCCCAAACAAATAACAGCGTTATACTGTTTAGCCGCCAATTTTTGTGCGGCTAAAGGAATTTCAAAAGCACCGGGAACCCAGGCAATATCTATGTCCTCGGCATTCGCTCCATGACGATGGAGTGCATCTAGAGCCCCACTCAACAATTTGCCGGTTATAAACTCATTGAATCTTGAAACCACCAAGGCGAAACGCAATCCGCTGGCGAGTAAATTCCCTTCAAACAATCTGGTCTTTTCCATTGTTTCACACTCCAATACAAAATTCTTGATTCTTGAATCACAAGGATCCCAATAGATGTCCAAGCTTTTGTTTTTTTGTTAGCAGGTAGCGTTCATTATCCTCCTGGGGCTTGATTTCGATCGGTACTCTCCCAACTACTTCGAGACCATACCCTTCCAACCCTGCAATCTTTCGCGGATTATTCGTCAGCAGGCGCATTTTTTTCACACCAAGATCAACTAAAATTTGCGCCCCGATACCGTAGTCACGGAGATCCGGCGGGAAACCCAAAATCTCATTTGCCTCCACTGTATCTTTCCCTTGGTCTTGCAGTTTATAAGCACGAATTTTATTCAGGAGGCCAATCCCCCGGCCTTCTTGGCGCATGTACAAGAGCACTCCGGCTCCTTCTTCGGCGATCATATTCATTGCTGCGTGGAGCTGCTCGCCACAGTCACATCGCCGGGAATGAAGGACATCGCCTGTTAAACATTCGGAATGAACTCGAACCAAAACAGAATCACATCTTTCCAGATCGCCTTTGACGAGGGCTAAGTGACATTGTTTATCCAGGACGCTTTCGTAGGCGACGGCAGAGAATTCACCAAAAGCTGTCGGCAGTTTAATGGTTTCGATTCGCTTAACCAGCCTCTCCGTTCTCCGCCGATATTGAATTAAATCGGCGATTGAAGCAATTTTAAGGTCGTGGCGCTTGGCGAATAGAAGCAATTCCGGCAGCCGAGCCATCGTTCCGTCCTCGTTCATGATTTCGCAAATGACTCCCGCGGGAAACATACCGGCCAGCATCGCCAGGTCAACGCATGCTTCGGTGTGTCCAGCCCTTCGCAATACTCCGCCTTCTTTGTACCGCAGCGGAAAGATATGCCCTGGTCTGCGAATATCCAGCGCCGTAGTTTTGGGATCAAGCACCTTTTGAACGGTATGAGCTCGTTCAAAAGCTGAAATCCCGGTGGCGGTGTCGACTGCGTCGATCGAAACAGTGAACGCTGTTCCCAGATAATCGTTGTTGTTGGTTACCATGTCTTGAATCTCTAATTTATCCAAACGCTCGCCGATGATTGGCATGCATATCAGACCACGCCCATGGGTTGCCATAAAGTTGATAGCCTCGGGAGTAACTTTCTCCGCGGCCATCAATAGATCCCCTTCATTCTCGCGATCTTCGTCGTCGACGACAATGATCATTTTACCCGATCTTAGGTCATCGACAACTTCTTCAATGGAATGTAGTTTCATGCCGTGCCTCCTCAACTAGATGAATCCATTACTCTTCAATAAATCAAGCGATATCGAGGGCTTTCTGTTCGGACTCTGGAATAACGTCGGCTGTAGTAGCTTCTCAATATACTTACCAATGATATCAACCTCAAGATTGACAATGTCTCCGACTGATTTTGCACCCAAAGTGGTCATGCTTTGAGTATGCGGCACCAAAGAAATCTGAAACGCCCCGTCGCTAACCGATACAACGGTTAAGCTGGCGCCATCGATTGCGATCGAACCTTTTTCAACAACATACCGAATGATGGCTGCGGGTGCTGATATCGTTAGGATACGAGCAAAATCCCGATGCTCTTCAATACTGATGCGGCCCACCCCATCGATATGTCCACTCACTATATGTCCACCAAGTCGGTCCGAAAGCCTCAGTGCGCGTTCCAAGTTGACCGAAGTGCCGACTGATACTTCGGAAAAACTACTGCGAATTAACGTTTCTGCCATAATGTCGGCCCAGAATGCATCTTGGTTAAAACGAACCACAGTCAGACAAACACCATTCACAGCGATGCTGTCTCCAAGTTTCACGTCCTGTAAAATGGTTTTCGCTTTTACAACCAACTGGGCGGAATTACGGCCCCGGTTGATGGCGGTGATTGTTCCAATTTCTTCAATGATTCCAGTAAACACAATTTCTCCTTGCTGAATTCGTTGATTATTGCTTTATTATTTTACATATCCTTCAAAAAGTAGGTCGGGCCCAATATTTTTGATGGATATGCTCTCAAGTGACCATGCACTTGCTAAATCCTTACATCCTGCACCCCCGACAAAACCGGGTGAAGTTGTGCCGCCAATTAAAATCGGAGCAAAAAACAAAAGGACCTTATCGACTATACCGCTTTCCAGGGCGGCGGCATTAACAGTTGCTCCACCTTCGATCAGCACGCTACTGATTTCTCTGCTGCCAAGACAATCCATTAAAGATGAGAGCGAAACACGGTCGTTAGAATCCGGCAAGAGAATTACGTCAACTCCCCGGGCTTCCAACTCAGATCTTTTTTCCGGCAAACTATTCGCAGTTGTAGCGACGATAACTGGTGATTGAGACGCGGTCAAGACTAGTTTTGAACCTAGTGGCAGCCGCAATTTTGAATCGACAATGATGCGGACGGGACTGCGCTGCTGAATTTCAGGACTCAGACGGGTCGTCAAAAGCGGATCGTCCTGAATGGCGGTTTCTACTCCAATCATAACTGCATCATACTTGTTGCGGAGATGATGAACCATTTGCCGTGAATTTGGGCTGCTGATCCATTTTGACTCACCATTTGCGGTTGCGATTTTTCCGTCCAAACTGATCGCGGCTTTCATGACTACAAACGGATTGCGAGTCTGAATATATTTGATAAATACTTCATTGATGCGTCGGGCTTCATTTTCCAGGACCCCGCAATTGACTTCTACCCCTGCGCGGCGAAGTTTTGAAAACCCTCGGCCGGATACCAGGGGATTTGGGTCCCCCATAGCGGCAACGACTCTTTTAACCCCCGAAGCAATAACGGAATCAACACACGGAGGGGTTCGGCCATGATGGGAACAAGGTTCAAGGGTGACATATAAGGTGGCCCCGCGGCTGTTGTCGCCAGCTTGTTGCAGCGCGAGAATTTCAGCATGAGGCGATCCTGCCCGGGCATGGAAACCCCGGCCGATAATTTGCCCTTGCTGAACTATTAAGGCACCAACCATTGGATTAGGACTGGTTTTACCCTCCCCTTGCAATGCCAGCCTTAGAGCTTTACGCATGAAATAGAGGTCGATATCATTGCTGATCGTGTATCGCAATTTGAAGTCCCCCGATCAACTAAAAAAGAAAACCCCAGTCGGGGTACAAATCAAAACAACCAAGTACCCAACGTTTTGAGCGTCAGTACTCTGGCATGTACTTGGCCTTCTCCCATCCAGACTATAACTGTCGGTTCTGGAATTACACCAGATCAATTCATCACTGAATTCACGGACTGTGACCGCCGATACGGAATTGCACCGCTCCCCGAAGGCATCATTATTCATATTGCGATCATAAGTTTATCATTTTGACCATCTGCCCGTCAATTGAATCACAGCAGAGTCAGCCAAATCTCTCGCTGACGCGGACCGTCAAACTCTGCCAAAAACAAAGCTTGCCATCGTCCGAGTACCAAGCGTTGTTCGGAAATTGGCAGCAGCTGTTGTTGACCCAGGATGCTGGCTTTAATGTGGGCAGCAGAATTTCCTTCGTAATGGCTGTAGTTATTACACCAGGGCACAATTGTTTCGAGATATTCTCGAATATCGGCAAGAACGCAGGGGTCCGAGTTTTCATTCAGCATCAAACCGGCAGTGGTATGGGGAACGAAAACATGACACAAAGCAGATTGTGGGTTGCTTCGAGCGATATGCGTGTTTATTCGCTGGGTTATATCAACGAATTGAGTGCGAACATCGGTTTGAACGTATAGTTTATGCATAACTACTCCTCGTTGCAAACTGTTCAAGGAGAAATCATTGTTCTCAATGTCCGGAGGTTGGATGAGATATTTCTTTCTCTAAAAGCAGCTGATCCGACAACCAGAACATCCGCGCCAGCATTGGCAACATTTCGAATTGTGCTGCTGTTGATGCCGCCGTCGACCGCTAGTTCAACGTTGGGATTGCAATCTTTTATCATTTGATGCACAACTGCAACCTTTTTAAGTGTTGCAGGAATCAAGCTTTGCCCGCCGAAACCAGGATCGACTGTCATTATCAGAATGATGTCGACGGTATCGATAATATACGCCAGCCGTTCCACAGAGGTAGCCGGGTTCAAGGCAACCCCCGCCTTTATTCCTAGACGCTGGATATGCTGGATCAGTCGATGAATATGGTAAGTGGTTTCAAGGTGGAACGTTATACTATCTGCTCCGGCTGCTGCAAATCGCTCGATATAATCCTCGGGACGGTCAACCATCAAATGAACATCACAAGCTAATTGGGTGTGAGGCCGAATTGCTTCCAATATCATCGGACCAATGGTTAAATTGGGGACAAAATGTCCGTCCATGACGTCTATATGCAATGCACTGGCGCCACCTTCGGCGATTTGGTCGAGTTGTTCATGGAGGCAGCTAAAATCAGCCGAGAGAATGGACGCGGCAAGTCTTGCTGACATAGATTTTCTCCTAATATCTATTTTTTGCTAATCGCTTTATTTCTTCCAGCATCAGGAGGTAATGTTTATATCTTTCTTCTCGGATGACCCGATCGTGGACTGCGGCTCTGACCGCACAGCCGATTTCATTTTGATGTGAACAGGAATTAAATCGGCAATTACCGAGCAGGGATTTCATCTCCAGGAATAATGAAGCCAATTCCAAAGGTGCGATTTCAGGCAAATCGGTTGCGCTGAATCCTGGCGAATCAGCAACTAAACCACCGCCATCGAGGGAAAGGAGCTCAAGGTGGCGGGTGGTATGACGTCCGCGCCTGCTTTTTTCGCTGATCGGACCAGTTTTCAATGCTAAATTCGGATGTATCTGATTTAGCAGAGATGATTTGCCCACTCCGGACATTCCGGCAAACACAGTCACCCGATCTTGAAGTAGTTGCGACAAGCAGCCGACGGAAGCGGGTGTTTGAATGCTGGTGGCAATAACCCGAAACCCGGCCTGAGAATATAAATCCATTAAATACTGTGCATCTGTCATTGAAACGAGATCTGATTTATTAAAACAAATAGCGGAGTCTACGCCATAGTAAGCCGCCAGCACCAGTAATCGGTCTAATAACCAGGTGTCCGGCGGCGGGTCTTTCAGTGAACATACCAATACGACTCGGTCAACATTAGCAATTGGTGGTCTCAACAATTCGGTTTGCCGTGTCATGATCCGCTCGATTGTTCCATGTTCCCAATCAATGGGCTGAAGCCAGACACGATCGCCAACCAAAATCCGCTCTCGGTGGCGTCGCAGTTTTCCTCGCAGGGAACACTCCATCAGACCACGATCAGTTTGGACATAATAATGTCCGGAATAACCCTTGATGATGATTCCCGGAATATGCTCGGGAGATGGTTTGGTAATGTAATCGTTAATGTAACTGCTTCTCCTTTATTAGTTTCCCGTCAATCACAGCCTGCGCTTTGCCTGCTCCGAAATAATGAATGATAGCGTTGACCAGTTCTCCGGATTCGTGAAATCCACGGTATTCTTCGCGTTGGCTTTTTTGATCTGTGACGGTCACAATTAATTCTTGGCGGGTTTCCGATTCCGGCATTCGAATGGCAAAGCCTTCGGTTTTGGCGGCCGGGCCGGGACCGGAGCTGACGGTGATGCCTACGGTTGAACCGGGCATTAATTTGGTGCCGGGTAACACATCCTGTTCGATAATGTGTCCGGCAAAAAATTGATCCGATGGCTTTTCTCGAATTGGTGAAATCACGATCTCAAGCTGGCTGGCCAGCTTTCCCCCCTCTTCTATGGTTAGAGTCAGCAATGACGGCATTTCGCTGGAAGTCTGTTGTTGACCACGATTCACGATTAGACTGATCGGAGTACCGAGCGGTTGTTGGGTTTCAGCCGCAGGAATTTGGCTGAGGACTTCGTCCAAGGGGGTTTGAGCCAGAAATACCGGTTCAATTGCGCCGACGATAAATCCTGCATTTGCGATAAGAACACTGGACTCATCGAAATTCTTGCCCTTCAAATTGGGTACTATGCCCATCGCCGGGCCTAGACTGATGGCTAATTGAATTTCTCGACCCGGCTTAACCAAGGCGTTGGGAACTGGAACTTGACTGATTACCCGGTTTTTACCAACTGAAGCGTTGAATTCCTGGGTTAGGACTGTTCCCTGCAATCCCGATTGTTGTAACTCATGTAACGCTTCCTCCAGCATCTTGCCTTGAACTGAGGGAACAACCAGATCTGGAACCGCAACAAATCGTGGAGCCATTAGATAAGCAGCGACAGCAACAAGCAGCAGTAGTCCCATGCTCCAAGCCAGCCTTGGCCATTTATTTCGACTGGTGGAGTGTATTACAGTTTTCTCTGCTTTAGCAACCGGATTGAGTTGCATAGTGTGTGCCGAATCTGAAGCACCTGTTGAGACTATCAATCGACTTTCAATCAAATCGACTGATTTGCCTTCGAGTGCGGCTTCCAGCGCTTGTTGCATTTCCTGCGCAGTGGCAAAACGCTGCCGTGGATTTTTGCTGAGACTCTTGTTAATCAGATAGTCAATTGACGGTGCCAAGGCCGGAAGTATCTGTGCCGGCGGCACGATCGGTGCATTGACGTGTTGAAATGCTACAGCGATCGGACTATCGCCTTCAAAGGGTACCCGCCCTGTAATCAGTTCGTACAAGACCGCCCCTAACGAATAGAGATCGGAGGTTTGATCAATAATCGAGCCTTTAGCTTGCTCCGGCGAAATATAGTGGACAGAGCCCAGCAGTTTTCCAGAATGGGTCAACGTGCCGCCGGCTGCGGCTAGAGCGATGCCGAAATCTGTTACTTTAACAGCGTCATCTTTAGAAAGAATAATGTTTTGCGGTTTAATGTCGCGATGAATGATACCTTGCCGATGAGCATGAGACAGAGCGGAGCAAACCTGAATGGCGATCTGCAGGGCGCGCTCCGGCTTCATGCCCTGTTCAGATTGGATTGCTTCCTTCAGCGTGATTCCGTCGATGTATTCCATGACGATGTAGTAATAACCGGCCTCGGAACCGACGTCATAGATGCTGACGATGTTCGGGTGTGAGAGTCGAGCAACTGATTGCGCTTCCCGCTTGAAACGCTGTACTACCTGCTCGTCTTGGCTCAATTCCTCACGCAGAATCTTCACTGCCACCATGCGATCCAACAACGAGCAATGCGCCTTATAAACGACTGCCATGCCGCCGGCACCTATACGCTCGAGAAGCGTATACCTGCCTCCTAATACTTTACCGAGCACGAGTTTCACCTCGCTGTGTTTCCTGACCGATGTCGGCAATGATAATGGTGATGTTGTCCAATCCGCCCCGGGCTAAAGCCAGCTCGATCAGGCAGACACCCGCTTGATCGGGGGCTAAGGAGCGTGTCAAAATGTTTGAGATTTCTTCGTCTCTAACATGATTGGTCAAACCGTCAGTGCACAATAAAAGCTTATCGCCAGGTTGTGTTTGCATTTCACTGATATCAACGGTAACTTCAATATCCATTCCCAAGGCTCTTGTCAACATGTGCCGGTAGGGATGGGACTGTGATTCAATTTCAGAAATTAAACCTTTTGCCATCATTTCTTCAACGACCGAATGGTCGGTAGTTAAGCGTTCCATATTTCCTTCCCGCCAAAGATATAACCGGCTGTCGCCAATATGTCCAATCAGCACTCTTCCCGCCCGCTCCAATACGGCGGTTAGGGTCGTACCCATCCCTTGCCAGTGGGAATTCTCCCGGCTCAACCGATAGACCTTGCTATTCGCATGCTGGATGCTGGTTTCGAGTAAAGCAGCAGGATCTTCCAATCCAGTTTGGTGTTCGGTTAAGTAGGAATGCAGACTCTCAACGGCAATGCGGCTGGCTATCTCGCCGGCATTGTGTCCGCCCATACCATCGGCAACGACAATAAGGCCGTTGTTAGGGTCGATGTGAAAGAAATCCTCGTTGTTCGGCCGGACTAAACCTCGGGAGCTTTGGCCCCACGCTTCCATTTGATTCACCAGGCTTTCTTGGTTTGGGAACGAAGCTGGCCACAGGCAGCATTGATTCCTGTTCCTCTGCTCGTTCGGACCGAGGCTTGCATCCCGCCAGCGGTCAGCACCTGCAAAAACGCGCCGACTGGTGAAGAAGCGTGAGCGACAGAGGTTAAGCTGCCATTCTTATTGTAGGGGATCAAATTAATCAGACAAGGCATTCCTTTCAGCAAAGTAACTAGTTTGCGGGCATATTCAAGATTGTCATTGACTCCAGGAATAACTGTATATTCAAACGTCACTCTTCTCCGGCTGACTTCGAAATAGTCCTTAGCTGCAGTCAGTAATTTTGCGATCGGATATTTCTGGTTCAAGGGAACCAATCTGCTGCGCAGAGCGTCATCAGGAGCGTGAAGTGAAATCGCTAGATTAATCGGCCATCCTTCGCCGGCCAAGCGATAAATTTGGGGAATGACACCGGCTGTGGAAACGGTTATCCGGCGCCAACTAATATTCAAGCCTTTAGGTTCATGCAATATTTGCATTGCCCTCTTAACTTCCTGATAATTGAGCAGGGGTTCACCCATTCCCATAAACACAATATTCAATCCTTCGGATTGCACATTAGCTTCTTTTTCCAGCCGAATAAGTGCGTGCGCTTGACTGACAATTTCGCCGGCATTCAAGTTTCTAACGAATCCATCTTGCCCACTGCAACAGAAGCTGCATCCCACCGGACAACCGATTTGAGAAGAAAGGCATAGCGTCATCCGATTGCGAATCTCTTGCCGGTGATGCTTAATAACCACCGCTTCTATCCGATTTTCGTCATCAAGTTCCAGTAATAATTTTCTGCTTGCATCCGATGAGACAAGATTCTGAATCACCGTCGGGAGTTCCAAATATGCACATTTGCTCAGACAACTGCGCAGTTCAGCGGGGAGTTCTGAAATTTGCTCGAAAGACGGCACCAAACGGTGGTGAACAGCGTTGAATAACTGATCTCCCCGATAACGCGGATATCCTCCATTAACCAGCCATTCGGTTGTTTCGTTTAAAGTCATAGCAAGCAGATTCTGTCGGTAATTCACTGTTTTATCAGCCTCGCAAAAAAGAATCCATCAGTGTTGTAATCGGGAGGAAGAAGATGCATTCGGCCTGATCGCATCTGTATCCGGTAATGATCATTCCAACTGGTATTGGGCAGAGCATCAGAGAAATCATCGTAATTCACGACTCCCTGTTTTATAAACGGATCAATTATTGCTTCATTTTCCTCAAACTCAAGCGAACAAGTGCAATATACTAACACTCCTCCAGGCTTAAGACTGGCGAGGGCTGCGTTCAAGAGCGAAGACTGCAACGCCTGCATGGAAAGCATCGCTGTTTCAGTTTGGCGCCAGCGTATTTCCGGTCTTCTGCGGAGCACTCCAGTGCCGGAGCATGGGACATCGAGCAATATTTTATCTGCTGGACTGCCGATCAGGGCAGGCAACTCTCTGGCGTCTCCAGTTATCGTTTTTATGCAGCTGACGCCCATCCTGGCGGCAGCCAATTCCAGCATATGGATTTTATGCTGATGAATGTCGACGGCCAGCAATTGGCCGCGGTTTTTCATGAGCTGAGCAAGATGAATCGTCTTGCCACCTAAACCGGCGCAGGCATCTATCACTAGCTCTTCGGAAACCGGAGCAAGAATATGAGCAGCCAGCATAGCGCCAACATCCTGAACGGAAAACCAACCTAGGGCGTAACCCGGAAGCTGTTGCGGATTCTCGGACCTCGAGAGCAATACCGCTTCTTCGACCAACACGCTGCGGGCGACTGCGAAATTTCGATCAGCTAAGTGCTCGCAGAATTCGTTGGCAGTCACTTTCAGGGTGTTAGTGCGCAACCATAGTGGAGCCGGAGTGTTATTATGTGCACAAATCCGAGCAGCGCTCGTCTCGCCGAATCGCCGCTTCCATCTATCGACTAGCCAGGCGGGATGTGAACGGCCGGCATCAACGCTGAAATCCAAGTTCGGTTTTAAACTGCTATCGGCAGGCATCGCTAAATCGCGGCTGATACCTCGCAAGACAGCATTGACTAACTTCGAAGTCCCTTGATGGCCATAGGCATGTGCTAATGCAGTGCTTTCGTTGCAGACTGCGGAAGCAGGAATTCGGGCGAGAAACAAAAGCTGATAACTTCCCAGGCGCAAAAGACATCTTACCCAAGGATCTAGCTTCTGATAGTTTTGCTTGACTCGGGGCACAAGTATGGTATCGAGGGTCTGTTGCCAGCGTAGAGTTCCATAGACAAGTTCTGTGGCCAGACGCTTCTCGCGAACCGCCAGTGAACTTAGCTTCAGATAATGATTTAAAGCCAAGTTCGAATAGGCGTTTTCAACTTCAATCGAAAGCAATGCTCTTAAAGCGGCATCTCGTGCATTGGCAATTTTATGATTTAGATTCGGTGGTTTAGACGCCAAAGTATTACCATGCCTTCCGTAGTCTTAGTTATGTGAAATAGCCGGGGTCTCATTTAGTTCACTGCTTGCGGGTGCAATTCCGAATAGTTGCAACGCCTGCTTAACGTCCTCGATATCAACGCTGGTATTTAAACATGGTCCAAACGGGCGCATATTAAGAACTCCGTACACCGGAATCGGATTTGCGTCCAGAATTCCACTACTCAAATCACGTTCGCAGGCTACGGCTACAATTGCCTTTGGCCGATATTTTTCTACAAATCGGCGAGCCAACGTGCCCCCGCTGGCAACTGCCAATTTGACGCCAAAATCACGAGCTATTGACTGCAGATCGGCAATAGTACATAAGCCGCATTCCTTGCAATTGGATACGTCAATAGTAATTTTATGAGGGCATTCTGAACGCTGCAAGCAATGGGGTACAAGAATGAGTACTTCCGAACCGATCAGCTGCTGGGCTCTGGTTTTTACAAGCTGGTTATTAACTTCAACAAATGATCTTCGAATAACATCAGCAGATATTCCAAGGCTTTGGCCAATCGTCATGACAAACGGGAACATGAGATTGGTGGCAATCCGGGTCGGGCCTTGCAAGCTGCGAATGCTTTTGGCAGACCACAGGGTTAGTACTAGGCCGCTGATACCAAATGCTACGATTAATCCCGCCAGTAATAAAAATCCGGCAAGAATGATTAATAAAATCTGATTAAAGGCATTCTCCCGGTGAGATACTAAATATAATAAAATTACTCCGAGTGCACACAAAAGCAAAAGACTCGCAGCAAGCAATCCGACAAACAATCGTTTGCGCACCAGTCTGCGAGTCAATTTTGACTCCTACCGAAAACCGAACCCTCCTTGATGCGATAGCCCTGCACAAATTGCCGCGCATTCATTTTATTCTTACCCATTGGCTGCAATTCCTGCACAACAATGGCATCGCTGCCGCAAAGGATAAGTATTCCCTGCGGATGACTGGGATTCAAAATGGTTCCGGGCATGCGGTTATTTCTGGTTGCTTGTTCTATTTCAGAATTTGGCATAATCGATTTCCATATTTTAATTAGTCGGTCGTTATAATAGGTGAATGCTCCCGGCTGGGGATTCAACGCCCTGATCTGATTATGAATCTCTTGTCCGGATTTATCCCAATGAATTTCTTCGTCCGCTTTTTTTATCATAGGAGCAGAGGTGGCCAGGGAATGATTCTGTGCGATTCTTTCCTGCAGGCTTAGCTCCAGTGCACCCAGAACCTGGGTAAGCAAATCCAGACCCTTGGCAATCAGCACTTCGCTTAGTTCACCAGCGGTCATATCTTCAGAAATGCAAACTTCTTCTTGGAGTATGATATCGCCAGTATCCATACCAGAATCCATGAGCATGATAGCGACACCGGTTTTTTTGCAGCCGTTTAACAAAGCTCGCTGAATCGGTGCCGCACCGCGCAAGCCGGGCAGCAGCGAAGCGTGAACATTGATGCATCCGAAACGAGGCAGGGAAAGCAACCATGGTGGCAGCAATTTGCCATATGAAGCTACAATAATCAGGTCCGGCGCCAAAGACTGCATGGTTTCTCGAAAAAGATCGTCTTTGATACTTTCCGGCTGATAAAGCTGAAGACCATTTTCCAATACCCACTGCTTTAGAGCGGAATAGACTTTTTTCATGCCTCTTCCGCTTTGTCGGTCAGGCTGAGTAACTACGCCAATCAAGTCTTGGGTTGCAAATAAACTCTTTACAAAAGGGAAAGCGAAGTCACCGGTGCCGAAAAAAAGCACTCTCATGCTTGTTCTCGGAGCTCTTTGTTGATGTGATCGATGAAAAGAATCCCATCCAAGTGATCTAATTCATGCACCAAAGCTCGAGCCAACAAGCCTTCCCCTTCAACAACAATTTCTTCGCCGAAACGATTCAATCCGCTCATCTTTGCCCGCAAGGGGCGGATAACCTGTTTTTGGACTCCCGGAATACTTAAACAGCCTTCCAATTCGATTTTATGCCCGTCGCTCCATATCAATACCGGATTGATCAGTTCAATTAAGCCGTCTCCAACGTCGACCACAAATACTCGTTTTGGCACGCCGATTTGCGGTGCGGCCAGCCCAGCTCCCTCAACTTCCCGAAGAGTATCAGCAAGATTATCCAGTAACTTTAGAACGCTCGGAGAAACTTTCTGAACCGGGCGACACTTTTCTCGCAGGATGGGATCTCCGATTTCAACGATTTTATAGACCGCCATGAATGAACTCCTCGATCAAGTAATTTGCATTTTATTAATAAGATCATACTACAACATATTCATTGGCTGCACATCAACTGCTATCTGCACTCCGGTAATTTTCTGTTTTGCATAAATCGGAAATGTACGATCCAGGATGCTGCGAATTTTTTCTAATGATGAACTGGTGAGAATTAGCTGCCACCGATAATTTCCCCGCAGCAGATGAAGGGGAGCCGGTGCGGGACCGAGAATGGATGTCTGGGAATCGTCTTCTAATGAATGAATTTCTGCATTCATCTTCACATATCTTTCGAAAACCTCGCTCCCAGCCCGGACGCGATCGTCGGATGGACCGGAAAAGACAAGTCTAACTATTTCCAGAAACGGCGGATAGCCATGCTCCTTTCGAAAATGAATTTCCGCCTGGTAAAAATCGTCAGTCCGGTGATGCGCAGCAGCAAGCAGCGCATAATGGCCGGGATGATATGATTGAATGACAACATCTCCTTCCAGGTTTCCGCGGCCGGCCCGACCGATGACTTGCGTAGTGGTTTGGAACGTATTCTCAGCAGCTCGAAAATCTGGTTGCTGCAAGCCGATATCTGCATTCAAGATTCCAACCAGAGTGACTCTGGGCAAATTCAATCCTTTGGCTATCATTTGAGTGCCAACCAAAATATCGAAATCCTCTTCCAAAATAGTTGAACTCCATTGGTCAGCATCAGAGTCCTCGACGGCGTCGGTATCTATTCGCAGGATCTTACTTTGCGGAAACCGCTCACTAAGCTCGGAAACCACTCGCTCCGTGCCGTAACCCCGATACAGCAGTCCGGTTTCGGAACATTGCGGACAAACTTGGGGTTTTCTGCTTCGCCATCCGCACCAATGGCATTGCAACACTTCCTTAGAGCGATGATAGGTTAGGGGCATAGAACAATAGCGGCATCGAATCACTTCGCCGCAATATTTGCAGGTTACGATTGAAGCAAAGCCACGGCGATTGACGAATAATATTGCCTGTTGTTGCTTATCTAAGGCGTGTTTTAGTTTATCGTTCAGTTTTCGGCTCAAGATGTTGCCGTATCCAGTTCGCAGTTCTTCCCGCAGGTCAACAAACTGGACTTTGGGCAATGGTCGGCATTCTACTCTGGCGGTTAATCGTACATGACGGAATTCTCCTTGCTGGGCCTTCCACCACGTTTCTAGGGAAGGCGTGGCGCTGCCTAAGACCAGAAGTGCACTATTCAGATCTGCTTTTTTTTGGGCGACTTCGCGGCAATGGTAGCGCGGCGAAACATCTTGCTTATATGAGGCAGAATGCTCTTCATCCAAGACCACCAGTCCCAGCCGAGGCAAGGGAGCAAACACTGCTGAACGGGCTCCGATAAGAATATCTATGTCACCCGCCGCCAGCTTTTCATGAGTGACCTTTAATTTATTTTTGCTCAGCTTGCTATGCAAAATCGCAGCTCGAGCACCGAAACGTTCAGCGATGGTCTTAAATAAATATTCTGCCAGGACGATTTCGGGCGCAAGGATTAAGGCAGTTTTCTGCCGTCGGATGGTGTGCTCTATCAGCCGCATGTATAATTCGGTTTTACCGCTGCCGGTAATGCCCTGCAGGAGAACCGGTGTCGGCTTTTCCTGGGTTAAACAGTTTTCCATTACTAACAGCGCCTGTTGTTGTTCTCCGTTCAAAACCGGCATTTGACTTAGGCTGAGATGAAGTGCAGCCGGTGCTTGGTTTGCAGCCGTTAACAGGGGTTGCGGGACAACATAGGCCAATTCTTCTGATACAATTCCCTGTAGCACCAACTGCTCCACTTCGTATTGTACTCCGGGAAATTTTCGAGCAAGCAGTTGGCGAGAGATGGCTCCGGTAAATTTTAAGTATTCCAGAAGCCTGCCGACCGATGGTTGAGTTGACGACCAATACTGAATGAGTACACTTAATTGATTGTCATCCGAAAGCTGTAATCGCAATAAACGAAGTTTCCGGAGTGGTGCGTGGCGGCTCATGATATTGAGAATCTGACTGACGGGGCACATGAAATATCGGGATGTCCACAAAGCAAGATTTAATTGTTGATGACTGAAAACAGGTCCTGAGCTCAGGACCTGTTTTATAGGTCTAATATTGTTCCCTGTGAACGAACTGTTTTCAGCGAGCACACAACCTTGAACCAGAGCTCGACCCAAAGGGACCTGAACCCAGACTCCCGGCTGCACTTCCACCCCAAAATCATCCGGGACGGAATAGGTGAAAATATCCTGCTGCTTGTAGATTCGGCCCAGCAGTGCAACCTCGACCATTCTAATGTTCATGCCGCTCCAACTAGAGTGATTTTGCAGTTTCTAAGATTGCATCTACCTTGTCGAGTCTTTCCCAAGGAAGATCCAATTCGGGACGGCCGAAATGTCCATAAGCAGCTACCTGCTCGTAAATCGGAGATCGCAAGCCAAGATTATGGATGATTGCCCCCGGCCTCAGATCAAAGACATCAAGGACCAGTTGCGAGAGCTTATCATCTGGCAGATTACCGGTGTCAAAGGAATTGACCATTAATGAAACCGGTCGGGCCACTCCGATGGCATAAGCGACCTGTATTTCGCAGCGTTCCGCCAAACCGGCAGCTACGATATTTTTCGCAATATGCCGCATGGCATAGGAGGCAGAACGATCTACCTTAGTCGGGTCCTTGCCGGAAAAAGCCCCGCCGCCGTGGCGGGCAATGCCGCCATAGGTATCAACGATAATTTTTCTCCCAGTGAGTCCGCAATCACCCTGTGGGCCGCCCACTACGAACCTGCCGGTCGGATTAACGAAATAGCGGGTTTCCTTGTCTAGTAAATGGGCTGGGACAGTGGTTTTAATAACGGATTCGATGATGTCTTCCCGAATTGAGCGGACATCGACCTTTGGGTTGTGCTGTGCGGAGACTACTACCGTCGCCACCCGAACCGGTTGGTTGTCTTCATATTCTACGGTTACCTGCGTTTTTCCATCCGGCCGTAAATAGCCAAGGCTTCCATCTCGGCGGGCCGCTGCCAGTCGCTGAGACATTTTGTGAGCGAGGCTGATTGGCAATGGCATATATTCAGGGGTTTCATTTGTGGCATAACCAAACATCATGCCCTGATCCCCAGCTCCAATAATTTCAAATCCGGCGGCAATGTCCTTGAATTCCTTGGCTTCCAGCGATTTATTGACGCCCAAGGCGATGTCCGGTGACTGCTCATTGATGGCTGTAAGGACAGCACAGGTATCGCAATCAAACCCGTATTTTGCCCGAGTGTAGCCGATTCGGCGGATAGTGCGGCGAACAATGCTGGCGATATCAACATAACAATCGGTTGTGATTTCACCGGAAACGAACGCTAAACCGGTGGTTACCATCGTTTCACAAGCAACACGAGCCAAGGGATCCTTGTCCAGTATAGAATCGAGAATGGCGTCGGATATTTGATCGGCAACCTTATCTGGATGCCCTTCTGTTACAGATTCCGAGGTAAACATGAATCGTTTCCCCATCAAGCATGCCCCCTTTTTAGTTTGATCGAACTAAACCGATGATTTCGTCCAAGAGTTTATGGGCAACTTCTTTTTTGGTCATCTCCGGCAGATCAATGCGTTTTCCATCCGGAAAAAAGAACGTGACAATATTCGTTTCAATAGCGAATCCGGCATCTGTCCGACTGACATCATTTGCGACGATCATATCAAGTTTTTTGCGGTGCAGTTTGTCTTTGGCATAAAGTTCAACATTCTCAGTTTCCGCTGCAAACCCAACCAAAAGCTGATGCTTTTTGTTCAGACCCAGCTCCTGAAGTATATCAGGATTTCTCTCCAGATGGATAGTAAGGTCGGGAAACCCCTTTTTGATTTTTTGAACAGCAGTGTGCTTGGGACGATAATCGGCTACTGCTGCAGCCTTGATAACAATATCGCAATCATCATATCGGTCGAAAACTGCTCGATACATGTCTAAGGCTGAGGTAACCGAAACAAAGTCGGTTCCGGCAACCGGCGGCAAACCGGTCGGAGCGCTGATCAACGTCACCGCCGCCCCCCGCTCCACGGCTGCAGCTGCTACTGCGTAACCCATCCGTCCGGTGCTTCGATTTGATATATACCGGACCGGATCAAGAGCTTCGCGAGTGCCTCCAGCGGTGACCAAAACTCTTAAACCAGTTAAGTCATGCTGTCGGCTGATAGCTTTATTTATATGGTCAAGTAAAACATCAATTTCAGGAAGCCGGCCTTTGCCGGTGTCGCCGCAGGCCATAATCCCTTCACCGGGGTCAATGATTGAATATCCGAGTTCTGTCAATCGAGACAAATTAGATTGCACAACGGAATTTTCAAACATATTGACATTCATTGCCGGAGCTAGAAAAATCGGCGCTTTGGTGGCCAAGACTAATGTTGTCAGCAGGTCGTCGGCTACTCCATGGGCGATTTTGGCAATGCAATTGGCAGTTGCCGGAGCTATCAATACAATATCCGCTTTCTTGGCCAATTCAATATGCAACACCCCAGGCTGTGATGCCCACCAAGTTTGATCGGTGTGGACCGCTCGTCCGGCCAAGGTCGCCAAAGTGAATGGAGGAATAAACGATTGAGCAGCACGGGTCATCACCACCTCGACTGTTGCCTCCGCTTTGCGGAGACGACTGACGAGATCAGCAATCTTGTATGAAGCGATTCCGCCACAGATCCCGATTACGATTGTTTTATCAGATAAGTTCATCATTTCCTCACGGCCTTTTCCAATGCAAAAGGTACTTGTCCGGCTGAACAGCATTCTTGCGATCGGGACCAGTACCTTGACAATCTTTATTTGAAATCATTCCTGGTACGCGGCTTTCGAATTTTATCAGTCGCTATCTCATGCAAAGCTATGGTTACTGGTTTGTTTGAACTACAATCCAATTCCGATTCGGCCCCCTGGGTTATTTGTCGAGCTCGTTTGGCAGCGGTTACAACCAGAGCATATCGGCTTTGATCAGCCATTTTCATAAGCTCCTCCATTGAATGTCTTTTCCCCACTACTATCTCCCTCCCGGGTCTTAAACCATTCAATCTTCTGACGACTAACTCGGCATCCTTCGGCTTGGATTATAGCTTTTAGATCTTCGACTGCGGTCTGGATAACGCTATTGATAAGTAAATAATCATAATCATGCACGTGTTGCAATTCTCTATTTGCTAATGCAATTCTGTTCTGAATGGTTTCCGCTGAATCGCTTCCTCGATTTTGCAAACGCTGTTCCAATTCACTCAGAGATGGAGCCATCACGAACACCATTATGGCATCAGGATACATTTCCTTGATTTGAGCTGCTCCCTGAACATCAATTTCCAGGAGAACATCTTGACCGCCGGTTAGTAATTGATCGATCAATGCTCGCGGCGTACCATAAAAATTGCCACAGATCTCAGCCCATTCCAGCAATTCATTGTCTGCGATCATTTTCTCGAACTGATCCCGGGAAACAAATACATAATCAATCCCATGCTGTTCGGAACGGCGGGGCGATCTGGTGGTCGCTGAAATTGACAAATGAATTCCAGGCACAAGTTGCTTAAGGGTATTACAAATTGTGCCCTTGCCTGCACCAGCCGGTCCAGAAACAATAAACAGCATTCCACGAGCTCTGTTTATGGGTAGAATTTCATTTTTACTCGCCATCGTCGGCAACATGGTGGCTTTCCTTAACTGATAATCGGTTGGCAACAGTTTCGGGTTGCACAGCGGAAAGAATTATATGGTCGCTGTCGGTTATGATAACTGCCCGGGTTCTTCTTCCATAGGTCGCATCAACTAGCATTCGATTTTCCCGGGCTTCCTGGATGATTCTCTTGATTGGAGCAGATTCCGGGCTAACGATAGCAATGATGCGATTAGCCGAAACAATATTACCGAATCCGATATTGATCAATTTAATATCCAAATACATTAGTCCAGCCGAATCCGACCGACTGTCCCCCCTGTCCTCTATCATTCAACATTCTGCACCTGTTCACGAATTTTTTCCAGTTCCGCCTTGGCATCAACCACGGAATGAGCAATAATAGCGTCATTGCCCTTGGAACCGATGGTATTTATTTCGCGATGCATTTCCTGAACCAGGAATTCCAATTTCCGTCCAACTTCCAACGGACTTTGTAATATATCCCGGAACTTTCCGACATGACTTTTCAAGCGTGTCAATTCTTCGGAAATACATAATTTGTCAGCTAAGATCGCAATCTCCTGGGCTAATCGTGCATCCTCAAAACATTCGCTGGCAAGATATTCATTCAATCGAAGTCTTAGCCGTTGCGAACCCGTCTCCAGGGCTTGCGGTGCTCTTTCTTCAATCACACTGATTAAGTCTTCGATCCGCAGCAGATGTTCATTAATATCAGCATTAAGATGCCGACCTTCCGTTACCCGCATCGCGAGAAGGGCATCGAGAGCTTCAGTCAGTGCGGCTTCTAGCACCTCCTCAGCAAGCTGAAGATCTTCCGTTTCTTCCTCCAGCTTGACGATTTGGGGCAGCTGAATGATATGCTCTAATCGAGGCGGAGATGGCAAACCAAGCAACAGGGTCAATTCTTTCAAGGATTCATAATACGTCAAGGCAAGTTGAGTGTCAACGGTCACTCTGGTTTCGCGGCTTCCTTCCCAATCCAGGTTGACATGCACTTCGAAACGGCCGCGTGCGAACCGCCGATTGATCAATGTTCGGATTTTATCTTCAAATCCATTGTATTGCCGTGGAAGCCGAAAAACAGTCTCACAAAAACGATGGTTGACCGAACGAACTTCTACTGATAACTTGCGGTTGCCTGCAACTGCAAACGCTTTGCCAAAGCCAGTCATGCTTTTAAGCATGCAATTCTCCTTTCACTTGACAAAGAATAGGCAACGACTTACTCTAGGCCAAGTATTGGAATATGGAGGATGAAAACTTGTCCTTTGATGGTATAACCCTTCGGGCGGTAATTAATGAAATCGCCCAACAGGTGCTCGGAGCCAAGATAGAAAAGGTCAGCAGTATTGATTCCCGATCAATCTTACTGAATCTGCACCAAAACGGTAAATATAGACAACTGCTACTATCTGCTCATCCAGAAAATGCGCGTCTCCATCTCACTTCTCAAAAAAGAATTACTTCGGACCTACCCTCTTCATTTTGTATGAAGCTCAGAAAGGATATCGAAGACGGTCGCATAACTGACATCAGGCAAATGGGCTTGGATCGGATTTGCATAATCGATATTGCCAAACGCTCAGTCGCTGGTGAGACTCGAGAATGGTCCCTGATTTGTGAGCTCATGGGCAGAAGAAGCAATATCGTGTTGGTTGCAAGTGCCAGCAAACTTATTGCTGATGCCATTAGACATTCGAGTCTAGGGAAAAACCACTTTCGGGAAGTTCTACCCGGTAAACATTACGTGTTGCCTCCGCAAAATCAGAATGAATTACTGGCTGCAAGTATTGATCCCGGCTTTCTCTGGCAGCTGCTGGATGGATTCGATGAAGCGACACCTCTCTGGCGATGTATTAACCAGAGCTTTAGCGGCATAAGTCCCTTAGTTGCCCGAAAGCTGCTGATTCGGGTTGACATTCCGATTGAAACGACAAAAAATATTTGCGGTTTGCATGAACTTCAAATGATTTGTCAATCTCTCTCCTGGCTGAAGCAAGCTATTCGCGAAAAAGACTTCGCTCCGCATCTGTATTTGGAACAGTACAATTTGAACAACAGCGGAGGCGATTCTTCAACAACTAAAGATTATGCGGTAATCAACCTCCCAGGCGCTGTTCCATCATCGGGCACTGCTTCATTGTGCGAATTTCTTGACACATACTATAATCAAAAAGAATCTCAACATCAAATCACCAGCCGTAAAAATCGCTTGGAAAATCAACTGAATGCGATGGGGGAAAACATTCGGAATGCGATTAGAACGCAGGAAGAAACGTTGATCCGAATGGAGCAGGCGGTTCAATATAAGCTTGCTGCCGATCTGCTGTTTGCGCATCTGCATGTATTGGAGCCTGGATTGAAGGCAATTTCACTGCCGAATCTTTTTTCCGAAAATCAGGAAGCAACTTCCATCGAGTTGGATCCCGGAAAAAGCGGATTGGAGAATGCCCGAGAATATTACAAGAAGTACACGAAAGCGCGTCGGAGCTTGAAAACAGTGCAGTTACTGCTAGAGGATCTTCAAAAGAAAGAGCAGTATCTTGAGACTATACGCGTATCATTGAATTTCGTTCAATCCGAGGCTGACTTGATCGATATCTCTGAGGAGGTGAAGGAGCAAAAATTAATTGCCGATCCTTCATCTTCGAAATCCAGCCCGAAATCCGAACAAAAACAAAAAAAAATTAAAAAAAATCAGGGAATAAAACAGCGGGTACCCGCAATTATGACCGTGCGTTTGGATGACGACCATCTTATTTATGTCGGTAAAAACAATAAACAGAATGATTACCTAGTCACCCGCCTGGCTAAGCCTTGGGATATTTGGCTGCACGCCAAGAATATGCCCGGAGGCCACATTATTATCAGGCAAAACAATCAGTCGGATGACTGCCCGCTCAGCACCATTTTAGTAGCGGCTGGACTTGCGGCATATTTCAGCCGCGGACGTTCATCCCCGAAAGTAGAGGTTATGTATACGAAGCGAAAGAACGTCCGGAAACCATCCGGCGCAAAGCCAGGTCAGGTATTGGTTGCAGAATACCAGTCGGTTTGGGTTGCTCCGCATAACATTGACCAGCAGACCTAACTGCTTATTTTGTGGAGCCCATTCGCAACTTGTCCGCAACCATAGCGATGAACTCAGAATTGGTCGGTTTACCCCGTTTGACATTTATGGTGTAACCGAAGAACCGGTTCATCAGCTCGACATTGCCGCGATCCCATGCTAGCTCAATTGCGTGGCGAATAGCCCTTTCCACCCGGCTTGGTGTCGTGCCATATTTCTGAGCAATCGTCGGGTATAGTTCCTTGGTCACGGCGCCGAGCAGATTGGTTTCAGCGATAACCATAATAATCGCATCCCGAAGATACTGATACCCTTTGATGTGTGCTGGAACACCCATCTGATGAATGATATTGGTCACTTCCAGGTCTAAATTTCGGCTTTTGATCGGGGATGGTGCCAACGCTTGATACCCTTCGGCTAACTGTCTTAAACGATTGCCAAGAACCTCGATGTCGAATGGCTTCAAAATATAGTAGTCGGCTCCTAGCTCGACTGCCCGCTGAGTCATGCTCTCCTGGCCGAAAGCGGTCAGCATGACAATTTTAGGCCGATATTGTTGGTTTTCATTGGCAAGCCGCTCCAAGACACCGATCCCGTCCAGATGCGGCATGATGATATCGAGCACAACAATGTCCGGTTGCTTTTGCTTTATGATTTCGAGGGCTTCCACTCCGTTGTTTGCTGTCCCTACCAGCTCAAAGTCTTCCTGAGACAATAGATATTCACGTAGGATTTCACAAAACTCTTTGTTGTCATCAGCAATTAAGACTCTCACCTTTTTCATTAATTTGCTGCCTCCTTGCGACTTAGCAACTGTTTTCACCCTAAACATCTGACTTCTCTATAAATCCCCGATATCCTGCCCACTTCCGGAACTGCTTCGGGTTAAAAGCGCTTCGGCGTGTTTGCGGGTATATTCTTCATCTGCATTTCCGCCTAACATGCGAGCGATTTCACTTGTCAAGTCAGTGCCCTGAAGCAGGTGCAAGATGGTCTTGGCACTTTCGGTGCCGATTGCTTTACTGACAAGAAAATGACGTTGGGCCTGAACCGCAAGCTGCGCAGAATGAGTAACGCAGATTATTTGGCATTCACGGGATAATCGAGCGACGCAACCGGCTACAGTGTCCAACGCACGTCCCCCGATGCCAACATCGATCTCGTCGAAGACCAGTACCGGCCATTGAATCTTTGAAGCCAGAGCAGATTTGATGGCCAGCATCAATCTGGAAAGTTCTCCTCCTGATGCTGCCTTGGTCAGCGATCGCAAGGGCTCACCAGGATTTGCCGAGAACAAGAAATCGATTCGGTCCGATCCCGACTCGGTCCGACCCTGCTGACGTGTCAGTAAGATTTCCAATCGAGCGTCGGGCATAGCTAATTGAGCAGCTGTGCTGCTTATCTGTCCACTTAATCGGGTGGCAAAACCGCTGCGTAATTGGCTGAGCTGTGCAGCCAGCGACTCATAGTGCAGCAACAGCGCTGCCTGCTCGGCTCGTAAAGAAGCCAATGTTTGGTTTGCATCCGCTCTTTGCTGGAGTTCATGCTCAATTTTATCTCCAACAGCGATGACGGCTTCGATCTCGCCGCCGTATTTACGTTTAAGCTTCTGAATATTTGAAAGCTCCGCCTCGATCATGTCAAGCCGGCTGGGATCCAAAAAACTGGTGTTTTGATAGCGATTGAGATCATGCAAAAGGCTGTCAATCGACCATCGGCAACTTTCAATGCATTCAGCCAGAGGCGTGAAAAAATCGTCTAATTGGGCGAGATCCTGCAGGTAAGCCCGAGCTTTGGTGAGCGAATCGAATACCGCAAGCTGCTGTCCATGGAATCCCGACAGGATCTCAATGGACGATGATACCCCTTGTAGAAGCTTTTCGGTATTTTTTAATTTGGAGCGTTCCAGCTGTAAATTGACTTCCTTTTCGGCGCTGAGTTGAGCCTGTCTGATCTCAGTCAGCTGATTACTCAGCTCGGCCGCTTCCTCGTCGCGAGTAATGCAAGTGGAAAGCTGTTCGATGCTTGATTCAACTGCTCGTAGAGCATGAAATGTTTTTGCCAGTTCATGTTTTATCGGAGCAATATCTGAATCTGCAAATGCGTCCAAATATTCCAGCTGCTGGTGTTGACTGAAAAGCGCATAATGCTCCTGTTGGTCATGCAAATCAATCAATATGGTGCTGAGCTGGCGAAGGACCTGGGTGGTCACGACGCGGCCGTTGACCCGAGCGATTCCCCGGCCATTCCTGAATAATTCCCGACTGATTACGAGAATCTCATCGTCATTTTGATCGAGGCCCATTTGCTCGAGCATAGCCGACAAATGACTTTCGCTCGGGCACTGATATACGCCTTCAATCAAAAGCTTATCAGCGCCGGTGCGAATCATCTCGGACGATGCACGGACACCGGAAATAAGACTCAAGGCTTCCAAAACGATCGATTTCCCGGCACCGGTTTCACCTGAAATGACATTCAGTCCTGGCGCAAATTCGATTACGCTTTCCTCAATCAAAACGAAATTCCGAATCAAGAGTGACGAAAGATAGACTCCCTGTGTTTGCATTGACCTCCACCCGTGTTAGTTAATGGATGAGAGCTTTTTGCCGGCCTTATAGGCAACAACCAGATAGGGGGGGTTATTGATCCAGTTTTGATACTGGATATTGAGCACGGTCCACTCCGAAGCTGGTAGCGACTGAAACCATTTATCAACCGCGGACTGCTCTGATAAGGCCCCTTCATGACCGGTGTAAACGACGACAGTTATTATACCTCCCGGCAGCAAGAGCCGAGCCGCTTGTTCCAGTGCCGAGATAGTTGTTGCCGGCTGAGTTGCGAAATTCTTGCCCGAACCGGGGAGATAACCCAAGTTGAACATGACGGCTGAAATTGGGCTGGATATGTAGTCGGTGATTTTTTCGTGGCCGGCATTAATTAAATACACTGGAGTTTTAATATCGTAACGCCTTAACTTCTGAGCGGTATTAAACAATGCTATCGGTTGCGTATCAAATGCAAAAACCGATCCCTTTTCCCCAACCAGCTGAGCCAAAAACAACGTATCGTTACCATTTCCAGCGGTAGCGTCAACAGCGACATCACCCGGTTTCAGCAGTTGCGATATGAAGTGGTGGGCTAAGTGCAGTGCGTTCAAGGTGATGGTTCGCTCATTTTATTAAACTCAGCTTTTGCTTGAGAACATCGAAAAAATGACGTGGTTCTGTTCTGATCAATTGTGTGGTTAGCGACGATTTGCATATGCTGACCCTCGAATCACCTTGCAGTCGGACCCCCTCCTGGCCGTCAACAGTCACCATGACTTCGTCTGAGACAGAACCCAAGGCGATGGATATAATACTGTCTCCCGAAACAACCAACGGTCGGCTGTTTAGAATATGTGAACAAATGGGCGTGATCACAATCCCATCTACCTCTGGTGCCAGAATCGGCCCTCCAGCGGAAAGGGAATAAGCTGTTGATCCAGTCGGAGTAGCTACGATAATCCCGTCACCTTCATATGTTGCGAAATACGAATCATTAATGAAAACGTCTAGTGTCACAATTCGTGAAAAGCTGGCCCGGTTTACCACCACGTCATTAAGTGAGCGATATACAGCTCCCTCATGGCGGCCGTGATAAATCGAAGCATCGAGCATCGAGCGTTTTTCAACAATGTAGTCTCCGGTCAGGATTCGCTCGAGGCAGTCGAATACCTCGGAAGGTTCCAACTCAGCGAGAAAACCTAATCGCCCCAAATTTATCCCTAAAATCGGAATGGCAGCGATTGCTGCTTCCCGAGCGGTTTTCAGCAGGGTACCGTCCCCGCCTAGAACGAAAACACAATCAAGTCCGGTATTGAGCATATGATCAATACTGGCTCGGAGACTGGCATCGCCTTTGGCTACAGTGGCCGGATGACCTCGTTGTTCCAGCCAGCTGACGATTTCCAGCGCCAGTTTGACCGCCATCGGTTTCAGATGATTTGCAACAATTAAGATTTTCAATGTTTTGCGTCCTTGCTGAAATATTCGCAGGCATCATCTACTGTGTGCGAAATGATTTGCTGAAAATCGGGTGAGATCTGCAGGTTGACGGATCGATTATCCAGCCATAACAAGAATTCCGTATTCCCCTCACGCCCGCGCAGAGGAGAAAAAGTAAGTCCTCGAAATTGCCATCCACCTGCCTGAGCATTGGCAATGACCCGCGCAATCACCTGCTGGTGCACCTTCGTATCTCTAATTACTCCGCGGCTTCCAACCTGCTTGGGTCCAGCCTCAAACTGCGGCTTAACCAAAGCGATCAGATCACCCGGTTGCACCAGCAACTTGCTGACGACCGGCAAAACCAACGTCAACGAAATAAATGATACATCGATAACCGCAATATCTGCCACATCACCCAATTGCTCCGGAGCAAAGGTTCGAATATTAGTGCGTTCCAGTAATGTTACCCGATTATCGGTGCGAATTTTCCAAGCTAATTGACCATAACCGACATCAATGGCCCAAACGCGGCTTGCGCCGTGCTGCAACAGGCAATCGGTGAATCCCCCGGTAGAAGCGCCGATGTCAACCGCTTTTTTCCCCTGAACGGAAACTTCGAAAACTTCGAGCGCTTTCTGCAACTTTAGGCCGCCCCGGCTGACATACGGAATTTCATCGCCGACTATTTCCACCTGGACATCATCCGTGACAAGTGTTCCGGCTTTGGTAACAGGTTGATGATTAATTCTGATCCGGTGAGCCATGATCGCTGCCTGTGCTTTTTCTCGGCTGGCAAAAAGGCCTCTTTCCACCAAGAGCAGGTCAATTCTAGATTTATTTTTCATGCTTGCCGCTGAGTCCCGAATCCGGTCTGTCGCTCTTTGCCAGACCCTGCGAACCATCGCTGATAAATGTTGGCTGCTATTGATTGGGGGGTTAAGCCCAAGCTTTCCCGCAATTGTTCAGCAGTTCCATGGCCAATGAAATCGTCCGGCAAACCGAGGCATAGGATATCTGGTCGCTGGCGGCTGCGGGGAAGACTTAAGTTCCCCGAAAGTAGCGGAGAAGGCAATGAAAAAAGCTCACAAACCGCGCTCCCGGCTCCAGCCGAAACGACATGCTCCTCGACGACCGCAATTCTGCCGGTTGAGGCAGCAAGGCAGTGAATGAGTTTTTCATCCAATGGTTTTAAATAACGCAAATCAACGACAGCTGCATCGATAGCTTGCGTCTGTAAGAGATCGGCGGCCTCCCGGCAAGCGGTGCTCATTGCTCCAACCCCGAACAGTGCCAGGTCTTTGCCTGGTCGAATAAGTTCCGCTTCTCCATGAACTAGGACGCGAGGACTGTGCTCGATCGGCACTCCTGCGATCTTTGACCGGGGATAGCGAATCGCGATTGGAGCTCGATGATGGAGCGCGGTGAACAATGCATTCTGCAGTTCATTTTCGTTGCGAGGAGAAATAATCGTCATATGGGGGATGTGGCGCAGAAAGGAAATGTCGAACACGCCCTGATGAGTTTCCCCATCTTCTCCGACTAATCCAGCTCTGTCCACAGCAAATACAACCGGTAACCGCTGCAGGCATACATCATGAACAATTTGGTCATAAGCCCGCTGCAAAAATGTTGAATAAATTGCAACAACCGGAACGAATCCGCGGGCGGCTAATCCGGCAGCGAATGTAACTGCATGCTGCTCCGCTATTCCAACATCAAAAAATCGATCCGGAAACCGCTTGGAAAATTGGCTCAAGCCAGTTCCCTGAGGCATAGCCGCCGTGATAGCTACGATTCGCGGGTCTTTTTCGGCCATTTTGACCAAAGCGTCGCCAAAGATTTGAGTGTAGGTTTTCTTGGTCCCGACTGCCAGAACGCTGCCGGTTTTGATGTCGAACGGCGCAATTCCGTGAAATTGATCTGGATTGGTTTCTGCCGGCAAATACCCCTTGCCTTTTTGAGTCACCACGTGGACCATCGTCGGCGCCTGAACTTTTTTCGCTTGCTGCAAAATACCAATTACGGCAGCTAGATCGTGCCCATCAACCGGGCCTAAATATGTGAATCCCAGTTCCTCAAATAACATCCCGGGAACCAACAAGCATTTAACGGCATCTTTAACCCGGTCTACTGCCTGTAAGACCCGTGATCCGATATGGGGAATCCGTTTAAGCAAATATTCCAATTCTTCCTTGCCGCGGGTGTAGGCAGGATCAGAACGAAGTTTGTTCAGATATTTGGACAATGCACCAACGTTGCGGGCGATTGACATGTCATTATCGTTGAGAACTACAATCAGTTTCTTCTTGAGGTGACCGGCGTGATTCAAGGCTTCGAACGCCTCTCCACCGGTTAAGGCACCATCTCCGATGATGGCAACAACTTCATGATTCTCGTTGCGGAGATCCCGTCCAACCACCAGGCCTAGTGCCGCCGATATCGATGTGCTGCTATGCCCAGTTTCAAAAATATCATGCTCACTTTCACGACGTTTTGGAAAACCGGAAATGCCATTTTTTTGGCGAAGCCGGCAAAACTCAGCCTGTCTGCCGGTCAGCAACTTATGAACATATGTTTGGTGACCGACGTCCCAAATGAATTGGTCACGCGGAGAATCAAAAACACTGTGCATCGCCAGGGTCAATTCGACCACGCCAAGATTTGGGGCCAGATGTCCGCCGTTGGCCGAAACCGTCCGAACCAATTCCGAGCGGATTTCCCCGGCCAGCTGATTCAATTGGCTGAGATCCAGGCTTTTCAGGTCTTGCGGTTGCTGAATGGTGTCGAGAAGTTTCATCATAATTTCAGCTCCGTTTCCGGCTGGTGTCACCCGTCGCACTCAATGGCAGACCGGCAACTGTATTGACTCGAGCGATAATTCTGCCAACTGCAAACATGATATCGTGGGCGTCTTTGACGGCAATGATCTTACCCCAGGCTTTGCCGCCAACTGTCAACGCCGCTACCAATGCGCTCAATAAAACGCTGATGCCCATTTCATTCCAGCTTGGCTGCATATGAAGAATTCGGAAAGCGACTAATGCCCCAATAGCCCCACTAATAGTTCCGCAAATATCACCGACAACATCGTTACAAAAATTCGCGACCTTTTCCGCATTTCTCACCAGAAAAACTGCTTCCTCCGCTCCAGCAATCCGCAGCGCGGCTTTGGCATGAAAAGGGGGTTCTTTGGCGACTGTGGAGGCAGTGCCGATAATATCAAAGATAATGCCGACCAAAACAATAATAAACAGCAAGAGAAAGGCCAGCATCATTGAAGAAATTGCCCTTAACAAGAGCACCGAGGCCAAACCGACAATAATCGCCAGGAAAAATGTGCCCACGCCCACCAGCAGGAGAGCGCGAATTCCTTTTCTTAATGAATTGTGCCGGTAGCATTGTGAAAAAGAATATTTCATCATAAATTTATACAATACAATTTGGTAGGTGGTTACTCTCTGGGTAAACGCTATGACTTAGGTCCAGCAGGTTTTCCCAGCAAACTCCCCGCCGTCGCCGTTGGGGCGGTTTCCCTTTATGTCTGCTTCGACCCGTCGCCGAGGTCGAGACTGGATTACCACTTAGTACACACTTTAATCCCCAAAAAGCTGCTTATTTGCACAGTCTAGGGGTTTTCCCCGGCAGCGCACCGCAGTCCCTAGCCTCTTTTGCAGCAATGGTTTCAACTCTACGGTTGACAATCTAGGCCTCGATTATCAACCGCTCTTTTCGGTATCCACCATTCCCACTCAAGGCAGGCTACACTACACGCAGCTTCCACACCACGAGCAGGTATAACACCAAGCCATAGAGCACACTGCCGATTTCGACAGGCCTCCACATTCATGGGCCTCCACGAGGGCGGGGTCAACGCCCGCATGCCATTGCGGATCGCCCCATCCCCCTTATTTCCCAGTACCAGCCCAAGACTGGGCGTCACAAGCCAGCACCAGGAACTTCATCGATGTGCCCGCGACGGATTTTTAGGCCCGCCTTCAAGACTGGGTGCTCCGACTAGAATACTGCACCACCTACCATTGGTTTGAAATTAGCACATAATGGTCTTTTCGTGCAATTTATATCTCGGCCGCTGTTTTCGCTAAAGATTCCGGCGAATGCAGTAATCGGCTAGGTAGCGCAAGAAATCGGCTTTTTCGTCAAAGCCGGTTAACGCTGCGATTGCCTCCTGGTAATGCTGTTCTGCGATACGGCGGGAATGCTCAACCCCCCAAACGGTTACCGATGTTAATTTATTATTGTTCTGATCACTACCAGCCGGTTTGCCGAGAATTTCGGTGGTTTGAGTCACATCGAGGATGTCGTCCTGAATTTGAAAAGCAAGACCGAAATGCAGCCCAAAGCTTTCCAATTGGCGCATTTGATCAGCCGAAGCCATATTGGTCAACGCTCCGGCCATAACCGCTGCCTTGAGCAAAGCTGCGGTTTTGCGGAGATGAATGTACTCTACCAGATCGGGAGAACAAGTTTCGATGCTCGATTCAATATCAGCTGCCTGACCGGCGATCATGCCGGTTTTACCGGCAGCCTGCGCGACTATACGGATGATATGCAAGGCAGTACGGGGCGTGAACTGGTCGGGCGAATGCTCGGCCAATAATTCAAAGGCACCGGTCAACAGGGCATCGCCGGCAAGAATTGCCAACGCTTCTCCGAAAACGCGATGCGAAGTTGGTTTCCCTCTCCTGAAATCATCGTTATCCATGGCCGGGAGATCGTCATGAATCAAGGAATAGGTGTGAATTAATTCAATTGCAATCGCAACCGGCAGCGCTTTCTTCCAATCTCCTCCCACCAGATCAGCGGCGGCGAGAGCGAGTACCGGACGCAGCCGTTTGCCTCCGGCCATGACTGAATAGGCCATGGCTTTCGCCAAATTGGCGGGGACATCATCACTTGCGGCCAAGTACAAATGTAAATGGTGGTCAATTGTAGCTTGAAAATCTCTTAATGCGGATTCATGTTTGTTCATTGTGCACGATCTCTTTCCTTATCGATCTTTCCTTTTCGACCGTCTCCAGCAAGACCTCCACTCTCGTCTGCGCCTGCTCCAGACGCTGATAGCAAATTCGCAGCATTTCGATGCCTTTTTCAAAGGACTGTAAAGCATCTTCCAATGGCAATTGCTCATTTTCGAGTCTATGCACCATATCCTCAAGATTTCTCATGGCTGTCTCGTAGGAGAGAGGCTTAGTCTTGCGCATTTTTTCATTCACCAACTATCACCTGAATTTTCGACGCGACAAAGGAGATACCCTGATGCTAATAAAGTATCAATGATCTCCCCCACAATCACCTGATTATGGTTGGTTACCATCTCACCGGTTTCGCATTTCCGGCAAATCGCATATCCGCGGGACAAAACATTGATTGGATTGAGACTCGATAAACGAGCCCCCTGGATGCCGGTTGCTTCCCGAGTGAGCTGAATTTTCTTTTGAAGACAGCCGATTAGACAATCCAGTTTGTTGCTCAATAGTGTCCGGTGTTCGTCGGAGATCTTTAATGAATGCCGTCGCAGCTTCTCTTCCCATAATATTTCGAGTGCAACTTGCTTCCGAGCAAAATAGTGTTGCATAGTATTGCGCAAGCGGTTTTCAAGAGAACCCATCTGCTGCAGCTGCTCTTCCCAGACCGGAACAGCTAATTCGGCCGCCGCCGAGGGAGTTGGAGCACGCATATCGGCCGCCAAATCGCAGAGAGTAAAATCGGTTTCATGGCCAACAGCTGAAATCACCGGTACTTTCGAAGCTGCGACAGCATGAACCACTGCCTCGGTGTTAAAAGCCCAAAGCTCTTCCAAGGATCCGCCGCCACGTCCGATTATGATCAGATCAAGTCCAGGTATTTTTTGCAATCTGTTCAATTTATCAACCAGATCATGAGGAGCTTGCGGGCCTTGTACTCTGGAGCCGGCTAAGATCAGTGATGTATTTGGGCTTCGCCGAAACACGATATTTCTGATGTCGGCATAGGCGGCACCTTCTGGCGAGGTGACAACTCCGATGATGGCTGGAAAATACGGCAACGCCCGTTTGCGTTCCGGAGCAAACAATCCTTCGGCTTCCAGCTTGTTGCGAGTGGCAATGAATGCTTCCCAGAGACTGCCGGTTCCGTCAACAGTGACTGTTTGAACATAAAACGCTAGCGATCCGTCTCGCTCATAAATTGAAACATAGCCGCCAACCTGGATCTTTAATCCGTTTTGCAAAAGCACTGATGCGGCCTGAACTCGCGATTGAAACATGATACAGCGAATAGCGGAGGCATCATCCTTCAGGCTAAAATACCAATGACCCCGAACTTCCCGAAAATTTGACACTTCACCACGCACGCGTATGCGATTAAGCACCGGAGACTTGAATAATACCGAACGAATTTGGGTCAGGAGCGCCCCCACCGAAAGAATCTTATCCGAATCATGCAACGCAGATTACCCCCATCGGCCTGAGAGATTTACCACCTTTTCAACAACAGGTAATAAGTGGCACTAGCGAAAGAATATCAACGGTAAATTGTGCCGACTCAGAACTGACCCATAGCTTGTTTTCCCAACAATGCCACTCCCACTGCATTATCTCCGCTCAGATCGGGAGAAGCCCAGCGCAGCTGGCAAGCGGGAAAAGCTCGAGCCAACTCTTGATTCAGCCGATTACGCAGGTAGCGATTTGCAGTAACGCCTCCGACGAAAATAATATCAGTGATTCCGGTTAACTCAATCGAATAATGCAATGCCTTGGAAATCGTGATCGCGATTGACTCCTCAGCCGCTCGTGCAACCCGGCTGGCTTCCATGCCGCTGGCAATCCATCGTTGCAACTGGGTTTCCGGGCCGGAAAAATGAAAATCGGCACCGACGGTCGCATTGCGCATCTTGGGGATTTGCTGGTTGCAAGTGTTGGCGAGTATCTCCAATTCTGGTCCGGCGGGAAAGGGGAGACCGAGAGCTACTCCGACCCGATCAATGAATTGTCCGGCATGTAAATCCTTCGTTTTCCCGATGATCTCAATATTAAATCCGCCGACTTGCGGTAATACCCGGAGCAATTCCGATGTTCCGCCGGAGAGATGAGCAACGAGGAATGACTGTTGGGGGGCGTAGCCGGTTGCAAATAATGCTGCCTGAATATGCCCCTCCTGGTGCGAGGTTTCGAACAGAGGTATGTTGCAAGTGTAAGCAAGGCTTCGGGCCAATGACGATCCGGCCACGAATACCGGCATATATGATTCTTGATAGGGACGGGGAGAAATGCTGACGGAAACTGCGCACGGCGGTATTGGATCGCCGGTTAAGGCTTGGATCCGGGAGCAAAGTTCGGAAAGATTTTCAGGGATGTTTCTTATATGTTGGAATACCGCCTCTGCTTGACGGAGCCCCCGCTTCCCGGCCGGGACGATGAGGGTTTTTCTTATTTCACTGAGCAATATTCCGTCCAGACTAACCCCGGCGACAGATGTTGTATAGGCACTGGTATCAATCCCTAGTATCCACTTCTGATGGTTGGACATTTACCATAGCTCCTAAAACCCCATTGATAAAACGACTGGAATCGCTGCTGCCATATTGTTTGGCTAATTCGACCGCCTCATCAATGACTACCTGAACCGGCACCTCTTCAACATACTTCAGCTCGTAAACTGCAATTCTCAGAATGTTTCGGTCAACCGCCGCCATCCTGGAGACCTTCCATTCAATAGAGCATTCCTGGATCGCAGTGTCAATCTGCTGGCGATTTTCCCAGGCGCCCTTTGCCAGCGTAATCGCATATTCAAGAGCCGGCCCGGACAAGGGATTTTCTTCTTGCAAAAAATCGACCGCCTCTTGCAGGTCGGAAGTACCTTGATCCAATTGAAATACAATGGACATTGCCATTTCACGGGCGCGTCGTCTGCTCAATTGCTCTCACCCGCCTAGTTCCGCTTGACGCGGTCGACAAACGATGAATACATTTCACGAAAACGTGCTTTTTCGTCAATGCGTTTGCCGATAATGTATCCAAGAACCATACAGATCAAAATAAATACTGAGCGCCAAAAGCCGAAAGTTAATATTAATAGCGCTAGAAACAATCCCAGCAGCAGGCCAATCGCTTTGCCGCGGTGATTATCCAGTAATTCCTGAAGTAAATTTGTCATAATTGCACGCCCTCATTTATTCAACCCGACCTTGGGTCTCAAAGCCGACATTGTCAACTTTTATTTCAATCCCACTGACTTCAATACCGAGCGTTTCAGTCAACTGCTTTCGGATGTTTTGCTGGATCTGCGGTCCGATGTCCATTACCTTGACATCAGGATTCAATACAACGTGCAGCAGGATATTGACGGTATTATTCTCGGTTTGAATTACGGGTCGGACTTCTCTGACTCCTTTTACCTGCCGCACCGCTCTGCGCACAACACTTTCAATCGCGGTGAGTGTGGTCGTTAATCGGCCGTTTTGCAGCTCATGGGTTACCCCATTGCTCATTTCCCTCGTGGTCTTCAGTCCGCTGTACATCAGGATGACGGTCACCATAATAATCAATGCTCCGGCTAGACTGGTCAGCCATCTGCCGCCGGGATGGTAAAGCAAGGAGTTGACCTGAGAAATAGTCTGGGTCCAATTCAATCCGGCTGAAACCAGCCAGAACCCCAACAAAATAAACAAAATGCTGTATATGATAAAAATGAGCTTGCTTTTTGAGGCCATGTTCCACCTCCTGCGTAAAGAGCGCCAAACCCCCTCTCGCGAAGGGGTTTGCTTTATTATTTATGGAAGCTTCAGCGAACTCGGGGGTGTTCTTCCTCTTTACCTTCACCAGACTGGATATGAACTCCCTGGACATGAATGTTCACTTCAACCACATTCAATCCAGTCATGCTTTCGACCGCTCGTTTGACAGAGTCTTGAACTCTCAATGCTACCTCGGGAATTCTCACTCCATATTCAACAATCATATATAAATCGATTGCCGCTTCCTTTTCTCCAACTTCGACTTTGACTCCCTTGGCCAAATTCCTGCGACCCAGTAATTCCGCAATCCCTCCGACGATTCCTCCGCTCATACCGGCGATGCCGGGGATGTCGGTCGCTGCTAATCCAGAGATGATCGCCACTACCTCGTCGGTAATCCGAATCGTTCCGATGTCGTTCTTTTCTTTATCATCCATGCTGTTCCCTCCTGTCAAAACTATGCATTGTTATAATCATACAATACTGGGCGAGGGAAAACAAATTGCAGGATTATCTTCCTCCGGTCAAGCTGAAACGGTCGAACTTTCTGCTGACCGTAATTGCTCCCGATCCTCAAAAAATTTACGGGCCACTGCCGGGAAAAGAGCATACGACAGGATGTCTTCCTCGCTTGTGGCTAGGGAGCCGATTTCATTCGCGGCGTCAGCCATCCGCGGTGGTATCAAATCAGCGGGACGAACGTCGATTTCCTTGAGTTTACCCAGTACTTTCTGCTTAATCTCAGGATTGATCGGCGCCGGCACACGACCATAAAACCCTTGAACGTATTTTTTGACTTCGGACGGTACCATTTTATACCGTTCGCCGGTCAAGACATTCATAACCGCTTGGGTGCCAACAATTTGACTGGTTGGCGTTACCAAGGGAGGATATCCTAGGTCTTCCCTCACTTTGGCGATCTCGGCCAGAACTTCGTTCATGCGATGAGAAGCGTTTTGTTCCTTCAATTGTGCGACCAGGTTGGAGATCATGCCGCCCGGAACTTGATGTTCAAAAACCCGCATATCATTGATCCGGGTAACTCCCCGATCAAAACCCCGACGAATCCGCACTTCTTCAAAGTAATCCGCAATTTCAAACAGCTTGCCCAGCTGAAA